>Ga0153947_1000473_pt1 | contig 19586 bp, 23 predicted proteins | sample TSNJ031MetaG_FD_104697 | JGI IMG/M metagenome (GOLD analysis project Ga0153947, IMG submission 104697) | Attine ant fungus gardens microbial communities from New Jersey, USA - TSNJ031 MetaG | ecosystem: Host-associated > Fungi > Mycelium > Unclassified | place: USA: New Jersey, Wharton State... | reverse complement strand
GTGGAATTCATAGATGACTGACTATCGTGTTTCCTTGTTATGACAGGAAATTAAGTGGTGCATTTTTATTAATGAGCAAGTTGAATGTTGCACTCGATACGAGGGTAATTTGGGAGAAGGTTGCGGGTAATTATCAACTTGGTGAAGATTAGAAAGCAGGGGCTCGTATAAAATTTGTTTGTGTCTGCTGTAGGATTATGTCAGTCACAAAAGAATGATGCACAAAGGAATGGACATGCTAAGTGCTGTTACACTGAAAACAAATAAGAGTAACATTCAGGAGATACATATGATATTAAATCGATGCTTTCTATGCAGAAGTTTGTTCTAGAACCCAGCCATGACACCTGAAAAGCTTAGTGATGTCATAAAGGAAGAAGAATAAAAGAGAACAATAGTGCACGAGGAAAACATGAGTCCATTAGAAGTCCAGAACAGGAACTGACACAAGGTTGGCTCAGTTGTAACAATTGAGGCAAGCAAATCAAATTTTCTGATAATAATATCGTTTCTGTAGTGACCTCCGGGCACTATCGTGTAAAAATCCATGCTGTTCATACACTTATTCCAACATACGTCTTTGCATTGGATTGCAGAATGGCTTCACTTCCATTGAGTCTTCAAGTAAATATGGTTTGATCATCCAGATGATATCGGAAAACTCCTGAAATTTATCGACTGTCAAATTTGGTGAAGTCATTGCGAAGGTATTCATTCACCTTGGTCCCTTATTCGACATGTCGTTCACTGCTGACAAGTGGTATATTGAAGAGGCTTGATCTCAATTGGCATCGACGTGCTCCAGCCCCGCCGTCGAGGTCCTGCAGGACAGTGTGACGAATTTGTTATTTCAGGATAGACGGTATACTGAATCGTAGATGACGATGAAGTTGGACTGTCAGTGTGACGGGGTACTATAGCCAGTGGCCTTACTCCTGAAGACGAGTCATTTGATGTGATAGGATGATGAGATGCACTGGTGCGTGACTGTTGTGGTGCTTGGATGGGTGATGAACTTCCGATGATATCAGATTTGGGGTTCGAAGCAACACAGGTTGTTGGTAGTTGGGGTAGTCGCCGGATCCTGATCTTGTCGGATCGGAATTGTGATGTATGGTCCTTCTGAGGCACGGAAGATGGATTGACAATTAGGTTGTCAGGAAGAGGAAGCATGGGCAAGGGTCTGAGATAGTCACAGAAATGAGGTATGCCTGGTCTCTTCTTCGCAGTTGGCTTAAGCTTTATGTCACATCGGTCGAGAAAACCAGAAAGACCAGGTTTATGGGGTGGTGAAGAACCGTACGGTGACGCTGAAGCAATATTCACTTTGTCGCTGAGAGGTATCTCTTCGTCCAACCACGTCCGTTCTTCCGATCCATTGAAGAGTGGCTGGCTATCAACTTTTCCTTCGCCTGGGACCTCCCAAGCTTTGGGATCATTGAGAATAAGCTCAGCTAAGACGGTTTCAGGAGTTGTGTCCAGAAACTTGCTGTTGGGATCGGCCCTTGGGGAGACAATGGGGGGATCGAATAGATCGTCAAGAAAAGTGAAGTCTCTCCTAACCATAGAAGAAGGTTTCAATGATGATATTACCCTAGTGCGATATTGTAGACTTGAGGAGTGTCTACGACCCGCGGGCCCTCGAAACTAGGCGCAAAACAGTGTAAGACTGCCCTAGTTCTCTGTTCATAAGTAGATCGTCAAATTCCAGAAATGAGGGCAGAACATACAGGAGCACGTTGGGAAGGGAAAGCAAAACACCCTTCGGTTTAGCATAGGTACTTATGTCTATCAACGCCTGAGTCCTGGATACATAACCCGAGTGTGTCATCACCCAAGTGATACTGGATCCGTTGAGAATTCAATTATAAAATTGATCATTGATTTCATGTAAGAGAAAAAAAACTTGGATACAAACCGAAAGATCTCCGGTTCCGTGATGATGAGAGTTGGGTTACCTCTTCTGGTATTACATTGCTGGTCGGAGTGAATTCGTGTATTTATGGCTGCGTATAAAAGAAGGGATTACCATGTCAGCGAAGACCATACCAGTGTCTTTGTACGGAGCTAAGTTGATTCCGATCAACGCATCATTGTTTGATTATGGTTACGGACCTGGTGATCAATATCTAGCTGATGTATTGATTGGTTGTGTTTCATTCATGTGAACCAAGGAGACGTGGAATCATTTTCAGCTGCTTCTTCCTTCCATATCACCAACGTCTATCCTATTCTAGCCGCCTGGGACCACTGGCTCATTATGATGCTTTTCCCTGATAATCTGAATGCGTTGCATAGAGAGAGACAGCGCGGTCGGGATGGGCGGAAGCGTAAGTTTTGAGGACCCTTGGACATTCATTGCTCTTGTATTTGTAGAGGAAATGAGACTTCACCGGTTTTCAAACGCAGTTCAGTCCAAGAACTTGCTGGCGTGAGATGCCGAGAAGCCGAGAGGGAATGTGATTATCAGTCTCTCACATTCTGACGATGTACTTAATCTTGATCAAGCGAGGACATTTGTGAGATCGTCGTGACGACATTCAGGGTGGGTATCAGGTATCTTGGTGTACTTGAGATAACATATCGTAGACGAAGTTACCCACTCTGACAGGAACCGATTTACACTGTCTGATATCTATCCACTGATGTGCATCTTTAGGAATTCATCCAGCCAGCTCATTTGGTTACAAATCAAAAGATAGAGCAGGTCAAACACAATCAACTTTGAGATAGCTACAAACAAAATAGACCTAATTGAGATTCGAATCTTAACATCAAACTAATTTACATACTCCTTATTTCTTCACATATGGACAGACACATAAATAGTCGTTTCGTGCTACGCTCTCTCAATATCTACAACTCACCGGAGCAAAGGCCTTCTACCCAGCTCCTTTCACTCTTTACCGTTGTTAGGTTTTCGTATCCATCCTGAGTCACGACGACAACATCCTCAATTCGCACACCGCCGAAGAACTGGTAATTCTTCATGCCTTCGAGATTGATGTGCTTCGAATCTAGAACAGGTGCAACAAGATGAGGATGGAAATAAATTCCGGGCTCAACAGTCTCATCAAACTTTGTCAGCATGATAGATGTGAAACAGGGGAAGATAAGACTTACAACAACCATCCCAGCTTCTAAAGGTAACCTTAGCCTCAGATAAGTGTAGAGCTGAACGCTACCAATGTCTGCTTTGGGTATTGTATCATTGTCTTTGGGCCGGCTTGCTTCCGGCACATCATGTACATCCATACCAAGTGAATGACCAAGTCCATGAGGGAAGAAAGCTGCAGAAATACCACTCTTCAAGATTTCCTCCTCGGTACCTCGGAACAACTCGAGTCTAAGGAAGTTTTTGACGAGGATTTTGTGGCATTCAAGGTGGATATGGTCCCAATGAACTCCAGGTTTAATGAGATCGAAGGCAGTCTGTTGCATCTCAAGAACGACATCGTAGATATTTGCAGTTTCTTGGGTAAAAAAACCTCCATTACCAACGGGCATTGTACGCGTAATGTCGGAGGCATAGTGATTGAATTCACAACCAGCGTCGATTAGAAGAACTTGTGGTTGGAGCTGATTGGTGTGAGGCTCAGAGACATGAGGATGAGGAGGAATTGGAGCAGAGGCTCGGGTATTGACATGGGTGTGTGGACTCAAAGGACCCCACAAGAAATCTTGATCATTGCAGCAGTAGTGTAGTGTTGATGCCCTGGATGACGCCGCCACTATCGGAAGATATGCTTGATGGTGGGCACTTCCAAAACCGAAGATTGGAATGAGTATCTAAGATAGAGGCCAAGGTATACGTACCCTTCTCTTCGACATGAAGCAACGAAGATGGCCTCAGCTTCAGCTTCCTTCTCGATAAACCACTCTCCCGGAAGTAAAGGTCTCTTAGCACCTGCATCTTCCTCGCGAGCAACCTCGCGAGCAATCTTGTTCTTGACAGCAAGTCCTAAGACTCGCATGACGGTTTCATGAGCCCGGGAGCTTATTTCATTTGCTTTCCTGATAAGGGAAATCTCATTTGCATCCTTTATAAGCCGAGTACGTTGAAGTGCAGGGAGGAGGTATTGCTCTTCAACTGTAGCATTATTGGGTGATAACTGGGTCAATGCTTGGGTGGGAAGCTGAGGAAACAGGGAGGAGTTTCGGGGTAAGACATGAAATATCGTGTCAGGAGAGGCTTCGAGTGTAGCATCGATGACATCTGGGAGGAGATGAGCATGCTTGATTTCTGAAGCGTCGAACATCTTCCTGGCATTGTAAACCTCTGGAGGGGGTATAGACCACATAATATCAGCTCTCTCCGCTTTAGGAATGAAGAGGGTCGTCGTTGGAGCTGTAGAGCTTGTGCTTTGAGCCGGAAGTGTAGCTAAGAGGAACGATGAAGGTATGTCACAGCCCGTCAAATAGAAGAAGTTGGATTCCTGTCGAAAAGGCAGTTCCCTGTCTGTGTCATTGCGATAACCGGTTACTTGACCAGCGATTAGAATGACCTGGGACTGCAATTGACAACTTTGGTAAGACTCTGAAAAGGAATCAAGAAAGCTGCCCACCTTCGTTCTTTCAGACTCCGGAAGAAGTCTGAGGAGTTGATCAAATGTCCGACGAACATGGTTATCAACTTTGTCGACCATGAGCATTAGTCACTTGTGTAGTATTCTCATCACCTACCTTGGTAGACCATTGTATCAGCTTTTGGCTAAGCTCTGTGATCAAGTTCAGATGAGGAAATAGTGAGGGAATCGGATGTGCAGCAATGAAACCTGCACATGCTCACTAGGTCAAGATAAGATACTATACCCATTTATTATTGAAATATTGTTAACATAATTATATTTCAACAAACACTGCCGCGAGCCTCCTATCATAATTTTTATCTATTGCATACTATACCATTTGAACACAGTGACCCTCACCCTGAGTCTTTAGTTGAGAGTTCTGTTTAACTTCACCAAATATCCCTGAAGCGTGACCCATCAACATGTGGAGTTGATCACATCAACATTTGACAAAGTAATACAGACAGATAAATCATTATTAATTCAGAATATAATATTGCAGATTTGAGGGTATGGTACAAAAGTGAACCGAATGAAACGAATAATATACCACTTGCTCAAATACACCATCCTATCACACTCTGAAACTCTCTCACACCTCTTCCTTCAGATAAACGTAATGCAGTCTCCAGTGCTTCTGTCTCTTTCTCTTTTCTTCCCTGCACTCCATATGCCTTCGCCAAAAAGTACCACGCTTCAGGTACGTCCCATCCCTTACCTTGCGTCAAATGAGATAAAAGGCCTGCAGCGAGATCTACATTGTCACGATCGGGATCTTGGACGTTAAGAGCCGTTGACATAGAATTCGGCGGCTTGGGTTTAGATTTTGCTGCCGAAGGAAGGAACTGGTCGCTTGCAATATTTTGAGGAAGAGGTAAAGGTTGTTGTTGTCGCTGGTGCGATGATCTTGATGGAGTAACGTATATTCGACTGAGATGAACAGTGGCTGGGATGTCATCCGTATTGATAGTCAATGCTTTTTGAAGGGCATCAATAGCTTGCTGACGGTATCCAAGAGCGAGGTGATACAATCCAAGCTGAATTCGAACCAATCAACATCAGGATTGCCAAGAAAAATTAAAGTATACCTGAACCCAGACGTTCGGATTGCCCTCGTCCTTCACCTCAGCCTCCTGTATGGCACCTTTTGCTTGTTCAATCTTGCCAAGTCTCCGGAAAGTCGCTGCAGACATCAACCATAGGTCACTCAACAGGCGATTTTCTTTCGCCTGCCAATTACTCAGCTTCATAGTTTGCTGTGGTGTTGGTGAAGGAGGAGGAGGAGGAGGAGGTGGTGGTGGTGGTGGTGGTGGTAGTGATGACACTCTCGACGCCCTATCGTTAAGTTGAAGAAACGAGCCGAGGCGGCGACGAGAATGAATGGAAGATGCTTGGTACGACGTATTTCTAATTGCATCATGGAGATCTGTGACGTCAAGAAACGCAGGTTGGTCTGTAAGGTAGTGCAAAGGACCATGACTGGCCCAGGAGGGAGAGACATACCAGGGGTAGAGTTCGTTCTTCTCAACTGATGATGCTTCGAAACACCATGGCCGATCTTCCTAGATACGGCCGTGATACCCGCTCGACCTTTATGTACACGGTTTTTCAAAATCTGTTGTACCTTTTCTTTCTTGCTCATAGACGAATCGCCACGATCGACGGATAGAGATCTCTTTACCCGCAAACCATTCATTTTCTTTTCTCTACTGTTCCCTGATAGTAAGTCTTCCATGGGACTCTTGGTCTCCTGAATAAAATCGGTGGTAGGTGTTGCAGGTAAGATGTTGATCGGTACAACGAGTTGACCTTGAATCGGATCGACATGTGATGTAGCATCAGTCTCTGATATGTTGCCTGCGGGGGGAGGTATTTGAGTCTGTATTGTTACGAATGTTTTGTCCATCATGCTTTGTGGAGCACCACTGTCTAGCGACTGTCGATGGGAATCTACTCACGATAATCAATAATTTATCACAAGACAGCGAGACAGGGCAAGACCAACACTCAGATGACTGCGATACTCCTTTCTTCCCCGCAATCCAAGAAAATACATCGACCCATTTTTCTTCCGCGCCCTCTGGACCATTGACAACCTCAGCTAATGCCACCTGTGTCATCCGCAACTGCAGACTATACTCATACACGTCCTTCTTTGATGGCGGATTCTTTTCGAGCATTGATCTTAACAGTCCTGACGCAGGTGGTATCGTTGTCTCTGTTTTTCCGAGAGCATACACCGTCCCGTAGGCAGGAAATAGCTTAGCTTTTACAGGTCGAAGTGAAGGAGATTCAATCGTGGAAGATTGATTGGCAGCGATCAAAAGTTCTTCCCCGGAATCAGCACCGCCTTCATCATCTTCGTCTTCAAGTTCCCCTGATGCCTCTTTGTCGAGTTCAGCACCTCGCTCTAAAATCTCCGCCGCCTCTTTCCATCTTTCCTGGGCGGTAAGTAATAAGCCGAGGAGATGCCAATACCGAATCTCCTTAGGATCAGCTTCCAAAGCCAGGCCGGCACTTTCTACGGCCTTTTGAAGATCCTGTAAGGGTCCTGAACGAGCATAAGAGAGCGCGAGATGGCAATAACCGGAAGACGTGGGTTCGGTCTGAACCGACAGGATGAAACTGCGATGCGCATCCTGAAGTCGCTGTGGACGCGTATATGGGTCCTCTTCTGCTTGGGAAGATAAATACGAATGATGTCAGATACAACTTGAGTTCATACCCTTGAGAGCCATAACAGAGTTCCATACACCCTCGGCGAGGTGCAGGCTGGCGACTAACAAAGGCTTGTCTTGGGACAACCTCGATCTAGCTTTTTCAATCAAAGTTCCCGCGTATTTCACATCCTCAGTACTCTCCGGGTCGCTAGATGCAGCAGCGTGGCGGCATATCATTCGGATACCAAACACCAAGGTCTGAACCCAGTCACTGTCAGAATCTAAGTCCTCATGTATACCCTCTTTGCTCGCTTGGTAAGCTTTTCCTACGATTTGCACGTAAAGTTTGAGTGTACGGATTGCGAGAGACGTGTCCCCTGCAAGATGGAAAAGACGGGTCATATGTCTATACACCCGAGGAGAATTGAATGTATATCGAGTCGCCCACCAGAGAATCTGACCCAAATGAAGTGACTGGAGACAAAGAAGTAGACTGAAGACGTACATCAATAATCCAGCCCGCGTGTTCGCCCATCCCCCCAGCAGCCTCCCATACGGCCACACAGAGGTCAACGAACTCCTCAACCTTCACATTATGCTCCCCCGCACGAGGGAAATTAGTGCTGGAGCTGAGTATCATACGATAATCCGCACACAGTGTTCGTGCTTCATGAAGCCAGGCGGGAGGTTTGGGGATGGAGACAGGGGATTCCGAGAGTACGCGATGACGAAGGACGAATGCACGGAGATAAATGGAGATGACGGCAGATCGGTGGGCAGTGCGAAATTTGGCAGGCCAACCAGCACTACATTTCACGTAGTGGCTGAACCACTTGCATAGTGACTCGGTTGCATCGGAAGCCTCATTTTCATGCACTTCGCAGAGTCGTGAACTCAAAATGACAGCACGCCATAGGAGGCCTTCAACCCATCTCCATACCTCGTATAACTGATAAAAGGGGGTAAAATCCAGTTTACCCGTACCTTGCGTTGAAGGTGGTGATGTGAATTCAGAAACGACAATAGTCAAGAGAGGAATTGCAGAGTGATATATTTTGAGAGCTCGGTGGAGCTCCGACGGGTATAGTTTCTCGTGCGACATTCCTTGATAGAACATTGAGAGGTAAATCTAGGCAGAGGATCAGTCACAAACCTTGTAGACAGATGCTACGAAGGGTCTCTGCCATGGCCCATGCTCGACCATCCCGTATATCTGAGGTTAAAGGATCAGAGAGGCTTTCAAGGATAGCTGTCGATGAGATTACTGAGACCACCCTTTGAATCATTGTAGTAATAGACGCACATGCACCTGTTTGAGGCTGTTCGCTATTTGGAATAGGATCCTGTAGCATCAAGATATCAGAAGCCCCACCAAGGTAGGCAATACATTCCTCTGGTTTATTCAAGGCGTAAGCAAAGTAGGCAAGGGTGAAATTCAGGGACTGGCGACACGTTCAGACATAGCGTTATATAAGGCAACGTAGACTCACATTTGAAACTTGCATGCCTTTCAAGTTCTCAAAGTTGACTGAAATTTCTTCAGCACGACCCAAGGGCAGGATACATTCATTCCCCACATCCAATGGTGGTTGGATGTGATTTCCAATCACGTCCTCATCGGTTGCCATGACCAAAAGTGCTCCAAGGGTTTTGGTATGGAATGCAAGCTCAGCAAAATCCTGAGAGCCTCTGCAGTGCTTGTTGAACTTGCGAAATAGCTCAGGCCATGGCAAAGGAGTACCATTGGGTGTTTTAGCTGGAGAACTCGAACACCACTGTCCGGCAATCAATGCTGCGCGAAGTTGTGACCAGTAATGCCGTTCTTTGGGACTAGACATCAAGGGCGATTAGGAGAATACCTGAGGGAAAACATACAAATTGAGTAGGATGGTATTGTTCACTGTCAAGGACATTTACCATGCACCATATACTTTGGTGGTCAATTTTGGAAGTGTGCGTCACGGCCGTCACGTCAAGTATCTCTACAATGTTTTTCTGACAATCACAAGCCCATGCCAGCCGAGGCCTCTGCATTTTCTACCGTAGATGAAAGCGCAATTGCGCGTACAATCAATATCAGCTCAGATACTGCGGCTGATCACCTGTCAGCTGAGGAGTTTGACGATTTCTACGATATCCAGAGAACGGCAGATGAGATTACTCAAAATGACTTTAAGCGGGTGCGGTTCTGATAAAGCTCAAAGGTGCCGCTGAGCTTACGATCATTATAGATAGCACTGCAATTTCCTGATGAGCTTCTACACGACTCGGTGCCAATATATCGGCGCCTGAAGTCTAAACTAGGTCCCGGAAGGGATCTTTATGTCCTTGCGGACACTTCATACGGCAGGCATGCAATCTTGAATGAACGCTTGCTATTTCTTGAGCTTGACATGCTGTGTCCAGCTGCTGCGTTGATGAAGTAGCCGCTCAGCACGTTAATGCTGATGCGATGGTCCATTATGGTCACGCTTGCATGAGTTTGTGAGTAATTGACCGTTGGAAAAAAGTCATACTCAGTCTCAAGTAGGACCTCTCGTCTTCCTGTTGTATACGTCTTTGGACATAAGCCACTCGATGTTCAGGTGTGTGTCTCGAGGATAATCGAGGCGTACCAGTCCCATAGTTCAGATTACCCATCGCGAGTGGCGCTCCTCCGTCACGAAGTTGGTTATACACATCTTGCAGGTAAGCCTAGCTGGCTTATTTTCCTCATAATCTGCTTCACATTACCCAACATAGAATCTATTCTGACCCATCTACAAGTCGCCCTCGAGCCATTCAATGTCACCATTCAATACGTTAGATGTGCTTCTAAATCAGTACCTTCCGCGACCATTTCCGCTGACTCTACGATCATCTCGGATTACAATCTTTTATTCTACATTGGGAGCGAAAGTCTTTCCCTAACAAATCTCCTCATGATTCACGCCTTTTGCGACGTCAGCCTATATTTCAATGCCCTATGCTTTTTCAAGAACTTACGACCATCAGGTATTCTCGTATGACCCACGCACTCGAAGCAGTAGACTGGAATCCCATCGCACAAACAGAATGCTTATGCGCCGATACGCAGTTGTTCAAAAGTCCAGGGATGCTGACGTCTTTGGCATTCTCGTAGGCACACTAGGTGTCTGTTCGTCTTTTTTTGCACTCCCATATAAACTATATACTTATCTCTTCTCTTTGGCGTATCCAGCATCTTATTTACCCTTGATAACATACATCCGCAAAATCCTCGCGTCACATCGTAAAAAATCCTACACGATCTCTGTCGGCAAACTTACCCCGTCTAAACTCGCCAATTTTCTCGAAATTGAATGCTTTGTACTAGTTGCATGCCCTGAAAATAGCTTGATCGAGTCAAAAGAGTTTTTCAAGCCTATCATTACACCGTATGAACTGGAAGTGGCATTGAAGCAGGAAATTAGTTGGACCGGACGATATGTTTTGGATTTCGATCAGGTTATGGAGGAAGGCAAAGGGAATAAGCAAAATGTCGATGAAAGTAGCAACAATAATAATAATTCTCAGGCCAAGGTGGACGATGAAGATACCGAAGGAGATGCACAGCAGGATTTCGATAAGCCCCATTTCTCTCTTGTTACAGGAAAATATCGACACGCAAAACGATATGTTACCGGCATTGATACTGTTACACAATCAGTACCAAAGTTGGCTGCATCTGACTCAGTAGTCCTCCGTAACCAAGACTCTGCCGTCTCCAAATCGGATGACAGCGCTGCAGGTATGATGGGTCCATTGCCATAGGATCTGTCGGAGCTGATTCATCCGTCTTCAGCACACTTTCTTCAAGAAAGGACCTATAGAGGCCTCGAAGTCCGACTGGGCAAAGATACGCCGAGTGTTTTGGAGCAAGGCAGGAGCGGTATTGCCAGGAATTATCAAACGGATTACGGAGCTTATGAAAACGAGCAGGACCAGCTGCTATAGTGTGTACAGTATATTCAAAACTAGGCTATCTGTAATCGAGATGGCTGTCTGGACGCACTCTCTCCCTCGATGTTGAAGTCAGCCATCGTGAAACGGGCGTGTCCGCCTAGTCCATATTCACATAGAACAGAGTCACTTTTGCGCCTGCTCCAGAATTTGCCCCCGAATATCTCATGACCTCGCCAAAGTCAATTAGAGGAACCATCCAGACGACCCTAAAGACTTGTTTTGCGTATCTCTCATATGTCTTACTAGTTCTATGGATGCTTTTCAAAGAATGCCTAGGTTATGAAGTTGATTGGTCCAGAGGTCCACCATTAACACCACCACAGCAGGAGGAACTAGAGGCACTTGAGAGCCAACAGCCTTTTCGCAGTGGCACTGCTCCTATGTACTCTGCGAAGAACATACCGTCTACCAGGAATCACAGATTCGGAACATGGAGTGGTGATTGGAGGTGAAGAATTCCTGAGTGATGTGGCTGGAAAACTTGAATTGCTCTACAAATATGTTTTCTTCTAATTCATCATGGACATCACTACAGTCTTACCTATGTTGGATCATGAATAAAATAAAATTTGTGTTTAAAGACAGAACTCAAGTTTTCATATCTACAAGAAAGGATGGTAACTTTTGAGGCTACAAGATTCAGACTCGAGGAATGGATATCAATAGCTCAGACATCTCTAGACAATAGACGCTTCACAGAAAACGCTAGTTCAAAGAGCATACACAGTATGCGGGCGAAAAGCTGTTCTAAATATCTAAAAAGTCGGGTTCCTCCTCTACGAGCATTTCAAGAAACTTGAAGAATGAAGCGGCAGGGAATCCAATGACATTTTGATAGTCTCCTTCAATCTTGCGGATCAGAATACCTCCCAAACCCTATCACAGTCAGTCAATTTTTCGAACTGTCAGAGCAACAACACTACCTGGATGGCAAAACCTCCAGCTCGATCGATACCTTCCCCGCTATCAACGTACGCCTGGATGAGGTGCTCTGGGTTGTCGGCAAAGTATACCAAAGTCCGTTCATCGATTGATCTACGAGACGCTGTCAGGGCGGAGACTCGAAGCCACGAGGCGGGGACTCACTTTAGAGTGTATCCAGGTGAATAGATGACAGGGTACACTGGATGGAAATCCATATCAGATTCAGATGTTGAGAGACACGAGGATGGAGACTGACCAACACAGACACCAGTGACCACCTCGCAAACGGCCCCATTCATATCCATGAGCATTCTCAGATTGTCTGATTTGTCGAGAGGCTTTTCTAATAGCTCTTGGCTGATCTGCGGAAGGACATCATAAGATGTTTGGGAAGTGGATGGCAAAGCGTGTGTCAACACGATAGTATCGGCTATCGAGAGTTTTAAGCTCTGGTTTGACAGTAATGATCCAACCATACCCGCAATAACAAGATCAGGCGCATTATCAGGATCTTCTCGCTAGATCCTAATTAATCGGTGTTCGGAGAGTGGTACAACTCGAGTGCCCACCACAAGTCGCTCATAAACTTCAACAGCCTTATGTGAAGCAGTCGCCACCGGATATTCATGTATATCCGAGAAAGAACTGGGCGAAAGATCCTCTTCGAATGTTGAGGGTACGATATCTGGTGTCAGACCCTAAATCCACTTCGCGCAGCCGCAAGATAGGGGGTTGAATTATGGAATGCCGAAAAGGAAACAAGAATGCACGAACGAAAGTTTTCAGAATTTCTTTTCTTCTGGGACTGCTTGATGCTAAAACAATTCTCTTCCCCTCGAGTTTTTTTATAGCTGGCGTTTGTAGTGCGTGGGGTAAGATATGTTTCGACATCGGAGAAGAATAAAGCGTGACGGATGCGTGACACACGCGTTTGCTCATTACTCATGGAATCGACTCCTTGAAATAGAATAGGGAGGTAAAAACTCCAGGTATTTTCGCTCGTTTTCAGAGGAGCCCTAAAAATGCGCTTCCGAGCAACAATTGCATCAGTATCGGTGTTTTATAGTCAGCTACTGATTTCATATTTCTGGAAATCACACTGATGTTAGCCAGAAATCACCCAGTCGATAGAGAAGCTTCAGAAGCGGTTTATTCTCAAATTTACGCCTGAACATTTACAAATTATATGTAATCACGAGGCGAATGAAGGAGGCACACAAGTCTGGTCGTAGGTCCTCTTGCCCCTGTGGTGAAAACATACGGCTGAGGCATCTGGCAGAATGATCAAAGTAGAATCCATTTTCACCGACTATAGGATTGAATCCAACTCTGAAAATGAAATAACCATGGCTCTATCTTCCGAAGCTCTTCTTGCTGCTTTGCGCTCAGCAACCTCGTCCTCCACTACATCCTCTTACCAAGCAGAGGAGACTGTCATGAAACTAGCAAAAAAGAATGACCGTGCAGTCCTGAGATTCGACATCACCGCTGCTAACTCTGTAGGGAGAAATGTCAAGGTCTCTCATGATGTCCTTGTTGATATACTGAAGCCGCATGAAGTATTGAAGCTTGTGGAACCATTGTGTCCTGAGGAAAATGTAAGTTGACTTTTTTTTTCGCCGAATGAAATGAGAAAGTAACATGAGGTTTTCTAGACACATATTCTCCTTCCACCACTCCATAAACTTCGTACCATTGTAGAAAGGCTTCGTCCAATGTCGGATATACTCGCCTTTCAGGCTAACAATAACGGCAAACTCCAACTAGCCATCCGCACAGAAATGGTACAAGTCCAGACGGAGTGGAAAAATCTGACCAATCCAAAACGTATCCCGTTTTTATCTTTTAAATGTCTAGTTTTGATTTATCTTGATCTCTAGATGTTGACGAAGAGCCATCTGCTGACGAGGAGATTGATATCGACAAGATTTTCACTGTTCATGTGTCGATCCGGAGTTTTCTCAAGTTTCTTAACTGCCACGTTATTTCTAAAACGACAATCGCATGTAAATCTTCATTCTCCCTCTTTTTTTTCCTCCGTTCTCGAGTGGTTTCTGATGGATCACCTAGGTATATGCGAACATCATTGCTTGATTCTTTACGTGTATTTTGGCGGCTCGGCTGAGATTGGTGGCGTTTTGACATTTTATATACCAGCGATTATCGATGGTGACTGATTTTTTTCTTGTTTGGGTCAAAGTTGGGTGGCAAGTGTCGGGATAAGGGTTAACGTAATTACCAAATTTTTGGTCTTGCTAAAGCACTGGTTTCTGCAATCGGGGATCCTACAAGGAACAAGGATTGAAATACTGATATGCTTGTCTGGGACAGCTTATAGGGTCCACCAGAGGTAGAGATAATCATTACTACTTTCGACTCCATCCTGGGATATCTCAATCTTGGAAAAGATGTATTTCGCTCTCTTGGTCTAATAGAAGTCAGCAAACCTCCATTGAACTTGCTCATTCACATTCGTGTCTCATCTCATCATCGTTTGGACTGAACCAGTTAAGTTTGGATTATGATATTTCAACCTGATGATCCAACAAGTGTACAAGGACGATGAAACTCTGTATGGGATACTGACATACATGCCTGTAGAATAACAAACAAAAACTAAAGACACTTGTTCGATTCTTCGCTGTCACTGAGAACTGCTGGAAGAAGAGTTCTCAACCCATGTCAGCAGGTCACTCACTACTAACTCTCGGCTCTTCACTGTATCCATCAAAGCCGTCGAGACGGTGTGAGTAATTTCATGATCCTTGCTGAGCTGCATCTTTCCTAGCTCCTTGTCTTTGTCCTCAAACATTCCCATGTCAGAATGGAGAGTTGAGGCCGAAGGAAGCGGGTTTAAACCCATAGCAATAATTATACTTTCAAGCCGCTGATCCTTGAGTGTACTACATTTTTCGGAGATAGCTGCTTCATATAGCGAAGCCGTCATATTACCAGTTCGTTCACCTTCGGCTTTTGGCTTTTCAATAGAGCAGAGATGACCTTCGCCATTATTTGTGACTCCGGCTTGGGATTTTCCGTCGCTGGTTACATCGATGATAGACCGGGCGAGTGATCCAAACACGAACTTGGCGCGATCAGGATCTCGACGCCAGCTCGGAAGACTACGATTGAAACTGATAGGAGTATCTTCATCTGTGGGAGTGGGAAGGTCAGGGAGAGATGTTTCGACGATCGTGTATGTCGAAGAATAAGAAACGGAGGAAGTGGATGTTTGAACCGGGGGGAGAGAAAGCGATGGAAAATGGCAAGATGAGTCTAAGACGAGGGTTGTTTGTTTTGAGATGGCCGAAGTAACTGTGGATATAGAAGAAGCTTTGAGCTTGGGAGAGGGACGTGTAGTTGGAATGATGGTGATTCTAGGTAATGTGCCCTTTTTGGGTTCGCGCTTGGGCTTGGTCGACTTGGCACGAAGAGCGGAGAGAATTGCTGGAAACTTGAAATCTGTGATAAAGACGTGATTGTCAGGCATATCATATCAAGGTCGGATCGGTTCAGGACCCACTGTTGTTCTCCTCGTATTTGAGACCTTTAACGAAATTGAGTCGACTCGTAGCAGCATCTTCGAGTTGTTGCTGTTCATGAAGGGAGTCCTTTACAACTTCTGCGATAAAACCCTCGAGCTTGGGATTGATGTGGCTAACATCTTTCTCACTGGATTGGACAGTCGCCGGTGTCTTTGAATGAACACACGAAGAGTCTCTTGTCCTGTCGTGCGTCGCTGTTTTAGGTTCGGGTGATAGCGGAGGCGTAGGTAGAACTTGGGAGATTAGTCCGCAGTCGGTCCCAGAGGTAGCCTCTTTGGTATGTAAAGGACGAGCCTCATATATGACAAAATAGTCCAAATCACATCGACCATTCTGCTTTTCGTTGCTAGTCATCTTTTTTGAACCATCAGGAAAGACAGTATTTGCAGGTGCATCCAGGTTGGCCTCCAAGTCTTTGTGAACACCTTTGTGCGAGTCCATTTTCTGACTTTGTCTAGTTTGGGTGAATGGACGCCGCGACCAGTCGACTTGGTATCCCAAAAATTCTTTTATAAGCATCCAGAAAAAGATAAAGAGGTAGACGAAGTAGGTGCCGCATGTTCTGAGATTAGACCAGAAAGGCATAGTGACAGAAGAGAATTTGGAGGGGTCCGACAGTTTGAAATTGGGGGTATATGGGCTGACATGTCGAGTTTATGCCTGACAGACAGGTCAGCCGAGAATATGACTGTCATCAATAATTGGAAGAAAGCAGAGCCTGGAAAAGGAAGCCTTACGCCACCATTCCCACGATTCACCCACAGGAAAGACAAAACAATTTCAAATTTGTGACATCCACTTGTACCATGGACAGCTCCTCCGCCCCCTCCCTCATCGAACGCGCTCAGGGTTTTGCTGCACAAAACAGACGCTCAATAATCCTTGGCCTTGCGACCACTGCCTTTGTCGTCGGAGGTGTTTTTTACTATGCGTCGGCGTCTCGGCAGCGAACGGTGCAGGGAGACCTCGAGAAAAGCGAGAAAAAGGACAAGAAAAAATCAAAAAAGAAGAAGGGGGCTGCAACAGACGCTAAGGGTCCCATCCTTGAAGAGCGCAAGACGACAGTGCAGGAAGCTGATGGTGAGTATTAGTCTTCGGTCTTGGTATCTGTCAGGAGTAACTCGCATACCATAGCCGATGTCGAAAAACTTTCTGCTGAAGAGATTGCATCCAAGTCGGACAAGGTAAGATGCTTCATATGACATATAACGTGTCATTCAAAGTTACAGGAACGGGTCCAAATTGCAGCCACATTCAAACAGAGAGGCAATAATGCATACAAGTCTTCAAACTATTCTCAGGCAGCGGATTACTACACAAAGGCTATCCAAATATCTCCTACTCCAGAATCGACCTTCTACAGCAACCGTGCAGCATGCTACGTCAACATGTCGCCACCCCAGCATGAAAAGGCTATCGCAGACTGTGATGAAGCATTGCGACACGAACGAACTTACGTGAAGGCACTCAATCGACGTGCTGGTGCTTACGAGGCTCTCGGAAAAAACGAGCTTGCTCTTCAAGGTATGTCGTGTTACTAAATACACCAGATATAGATCTCATAGTCGTCGTAGATTACACTGCCGCCACCATTTTGGACCAATTCCAGAACCAGACAACATCGACATCGGTGGAACGAGTCCTCAAAAAACTTTCGACGGAGAAGGCCGCTGAAATTATGAAAAATCGCGAGCCCCGCCTTCCTTCTCATACCTTCATTTCTGCTTACTTTGCTGCATTCCGTGAGCGACCTTTGCCTTCTGTCCCCGACAGCCCCTCACAGGGTGACGAGACACTCCTACTTGCTGCACAAGCACTAAAAGCGTCCGACTACCCTCATGCTCTCACTTTCGTTAACGAAGCCATTGGACAAGGCATTTCAACTACGGAGGGTAGGGCTGAGGCACTTAACCTGCGTGGAACGTTCAAATTCCTAATGGGAGATGTTGACGGTGCCAAGATGGACCTTAATGAGAGTATTGAGATCGTTCCATCATTCACTCAATCACTTGTCAAGATTGCTAGCGTACACATGGAACAAGGAGACCCCGCCACTGCATTTCAGTGTTTCGAAGACGCGATCAAACACAACCCCAATGATCCTGACATTTACTATCATCGTGGGCAGGGTACGTGCCTATGTATCGATGTCGTTAGCAATTAACTGATTCAATCTCTCTCCAGTGCTCTTTATCATGAGCGATTTCACTGAGGCATCGGAGAACTACACAAAATCTACAGAACTTGACAGTTCTTTTGTATTCAGTCAAATTCAACTTGCAGTTGCTCAGTACAAGTCGGGTAACACTGCTAATAGTATGGCCACCTTCCGCCGAACGATCAAGTCTTTCCCTAATCGAAGCGAGCCTCAAAATTACTAGTGCGTTTACTTGGCTACTTGACTTTCTTCTCTCACTCAGCCATTCTGTCCTTTAGTGGCGAACTCCTCCTTGATCAAGGTCGTTTTGAAGAAGCTATTGAAAAGTTTGACAAAGCCTCCGAGCTTGAAAAACTCCGAGCGCCGCAATCACCCAATGTTCTTCCCTACGTGAACAAAGGCCTCGCGATGTTTCAATGGAAACAGGACATTGGCGCCGCTGAGAGATGCTGTAATGAAGCGTTGAGGATTGATCCGGAGTGTGAAGCTGCTGTTGCTACGCTTGCGCAGTTGAGTCTGCAGCAAGGTAAAATCGAACAAGCTATGGTGATGTTTGAGAGGCAGATTGAGCTTTCGAGGAGTGAGCTGGAGCTTTCGAATGCGTTGAGTTATCAGATCGTATGTTTTGTTTTTTCAATGCTGGGGCGAATTCTGAATGATCTGTTTGTCATAGGCTTCTCATTCGCAATTGAAGTTTATCAAGGAGTATCCGGATAAGGCAGAAAATTTGGCCAAGTTTGCAAGGGGGATGCCTTGAAAAAAAAGTCTTGGGGTTTTATAGATAGTATAGACGAGATGGGAAAAGTCTTTTCGGCATGACATTGTTCATCGTTTTTCTTCCTTTTTACGTTCGATTATTATTTGATTATTATCCGTATTAACACTTTTAGTATCGCTTTTTTTCGTGTTGTGTGTTATTCTTTTTCATGGAGCCACGTAGTCGAACGTCTAAATTTTCCCACACTCAGTCACTACAAAATTTCTACAGTTGACTCTGTGATAAACCATATTGTGATAACCCATAGCTTTATATCTCCCCGAGATGATTTTTGAAGTGCCTGAACTTTTATCATTAACCCATATAGTCTAGGCTTTTTCTCCCAACTACAAAGTCAATTATAGATGGTTTAATCTGATCGGATAATTCACTTGATTTGATCCGGTCTGCGGGAATTTGTGCGATCAAAGCTAATCACCAGGGGCATTGCGTATTGGACTGCCCGTCGGTATTCGCAACCCTTCCTCATCGGAAAACCAGTTGTCCCACCTAAATAACAGCAGTTGAGTTGGAGAGTGAAGAAGGGCTGTGAGAAGTGATACAAGTGGCAGGGGCGCAAGCACGGGTGGCTTCTTGCCTCAACATTTTGCTGTGGTATAGAGATTTTCTGTGTGTGTGTTCACCACCTTACTTTACTGGATCTTGAGTTCCTCGTTATAATGCTGAATATGTTGATCGTCAAACTTGAGTAACAAGGACAGAACCAGGGGTATCAGGAAAGATGACTGCAAACCATTCCATTGGAACTATCCAGATTCTGAAACTGGGTGTGTACACAGAATCTGTTCTCATAGTCAATCTGGAAATTCTCATCGCCAACATCGGTTCTTACAAAATCTAGATCTGCATTTAGATTCCAGGTATGAGTTATATTTGTGCAAATCTTCCCGGCGTTTCAAACCTGTTCCTGAAAATGTCAAGATTCATCAGTCGCAAGCTACTTTGTCCGATAGGAGTCGAGGTTTAATGGTCCATGGTCACTCCATT
>Ga0153947_1000472_pt1 | contig 19587 bp, 16 predicted proteins | sample TSNJ031MetaG_FD_104697 | JGI IMG/M metagenome (GOLD analysis project Ga0153947, IMG submission 104697) | Attine ant fungus gardens microbial communities from New Jersey, USA - TSNJ031 MetaG | ecosystem: Host-associated > Fungi > Mycelium > Unclassified | place: USA: New Jersey, Wharton State... | reverse complement strand
TTATCAACCGTATTTATGTGAATCATTTGCGAAACATTCCTTTCGAGTATATTCTTTTTATTTCCGCGTGGTTAGGCAGCGAGGCAAGACCCTTTTTATCGCTGTAATCGCGCTGATCGTTGTTGCAATAAAGACTGGCTCCAATGGGGCCCGGGAGATGACAACAGAGAGAATGGCAGAACGGTATACGGCGGGATGAAGATACCAAGGTCAACTTCACCATTGGCGACTGCGTTTGCTGTTATTTCTCCATAAATGGGATAGTCGCAGCGAGCAGATGTATGGGTTCCAAAATCCGCAACTTCATAACCTTTTTAATTAGATATTCTTTAATTTGTTTTTTCATTTCTATTGCGACATGGTCATTTCCTAGCGCAATTTTCATAATGCTCTCCTTCCCGCCTGTAAATTTGCCGACTTTGAGCAAACGTTATCTTTCTTCTTGCGTAATGATACATCCAAAATATTGACATGTCAATAAGACGGTGCCAGACGGTTATGAAATGGCAAGGGAGAGGTTGGTCTTGATCATTACGAGGTAAGAAGTTACGGTGGCTGGTACAGGCACATCACGATGGCGATGTGCGCCCATGCGCTGTTGAGCGTATTAAAAGCGGGCGAACAAGACATTTCTTACACAGTTCAAATCCCCACTTGGACAGGACAAAGTGGGGCCAAACCCGACTGGCAGGGGGAAAAAACGGAGTAAAGCAAAGCGTGTTGACTGAAGGGAAAGGCGTACCGATGGCGGTCGCTATATCCGGCGCAAATACGCATGGCATCAAACTGTTGGAAGAAACTCTGGACAGCATCGTGATATTTCGTCCGCTTCCATCGTTGGAAAAGCCCCAAAATCTTTGCTTTGTTAACCGTTTCCGTAAGCTGTTGGTTCGTTTTGAAAAAAAATCGGAAAACTATCTTGCCCTTGTGCAGTTCACCCGCGCCTTGATTGCTTGGCGTAAAATTATCTCGGTTCATCAATTATAATTATTTTACGGATAGGCTCTTAATTGGCAAATGAATTAATTTTTTTACAAGTCTATTGATAAATATATTATTATGTGATATAATCTTGCAGAGTAATCGTTTTCCGTAGTTAGAAAGGTCTCAAAGTCTTTGCCTTGTTCACTGTTTCCGTAAGCTGCTGGTTCGTTTTGAAAAAAGGCAGAAAACTATCTTGCCCTTGTGCAGTTTACCTGCGCCTTGATTGCTTGGCATAAAATTATCTCGGTTCATCAATTGTAATTATTTTACTATAGGCTCTTAATTGGCAAATGAATTAATTTTTTTACAAGTCTATTGATAAATATATTATTATGTGATATAATTTTTGCTGGGTAATCGTTTTCTTTTTATATTTATCGAATGTGAATCCATGGTTGACATGGGAAGGAGAGGGTTTATATGGTGTTGCCGGCTAAAGAATTTCTTGAGGAAAAAAAAGTGAAATATTTATATCCTGGCGTAGAATTGATATTCGATTCAAGTTCGGGAGATTTATTGGAAGTAAATACCAATAAAGGAACGATGCGAATTGACTCATGTTACCTTGATATAGGGATAGAGTCCCCCGACCCAGAGCAAGTACAAAACTTAAAAACGCATGGAAAATACATAAGAGACAGCCTTGGGTTTTATAATTTTGATTGCGTTGATGTACTGTCGAATACACGCAGACCGATTACGGGCGAAATTCCACGTCACTATGAATTTACGCCTGAAAATAAAAAAGATCCGGAAAGTGTAATATTCGAGCATGATAGTGATAAAATCACGGTGTCTTATGATACAGAGACCTATAATACTTTTAAACTCAGAGTTAAAACAGAATACGAAATCAGGGATAATGTCATTTGCATATCAAGCGCAGTTTCTAATATCGGCGATAAACTATTTGTACTAAACGGAGCAGCTTATGTTCTACATGGCATGCTGCTGTCATCGTCAGCTGTATTCGAAATGCCGGGAAGTACGCCGTGCGGCATTCATTCTATTTCGGAAATTCCGGACGGGCAATCTGTAAAAACGGATGCCCCAAGCCCATTCGTACACTATTGTGATAACGGGCATCATACCAATGTCATATTTGTAAACCCTTTTGAAAAGTGGACTACCGGCATATATAAGCTGGAAAAGGGCGGCAATAAGATAACGCAGATAAATTTATCATGTACCATAGCACAAATTAAGCCGGATCAAGTCATTGAGATTGGAAAACAATATATACAGATCCTTGGAGCTGACGACCCCTATAACGCCGTAAGCGAATTGTACGCTGAAGAGGGCTGGATTGCTCCTTCAGACGGCAGATGTGCCACAGCTATATATACGTGCCACCCGGCCGGAACATCCGATAATGATTTCCGCAATCCTGACGGCAGCAACCAGACCGGCACACTAGAGACGATGGCGGAATATTTGCCAAAAATCGCTGATATGGGAATCGATAACATATGGATCATGCCCGTATTTGTTCATCCGGAAAATACCGGAACGCTTTATCTTCCCTATAACATGGAGCATATCGACAACCGCTACAGCCGCGTTGGAAATGGCGACCAAACTATGAAAGCTTATATTGATGCCGCAAGCAAATTAGGTATCCATGTCATGTTTGATTATGTGCCGCATGGGCCTTGCATGTACAAGCCGAATTTTGACGACGGGCTTTATGATAACCCTTGGTTAACGCAGGAACGTTTAACTTGGATAGGTACCGATCGGGACGGCAATTACGGCATAGAGTGGAATTGCTATTCCTTAGATTATTCAAATCCTGATTATTTATCCTACATGGAATCTTTGGCAAAAAAACATACCGAGGAATTTGGGATTTCAGGTGCCAGAATCGACGTCTGCATAGGTTCGCTGCCCAACTGGAGTCCCGTCAAAGATCACAGAATCAGCCAAAGCGGGCTTTACGGCGGCGCTGTAATGGCAAAAGCCATACGGGATGGCATTATCAAAGGTGGTCAAAAGCCACTGATTTATCCGGAAATTGCCTTTGTTTTGCCATTTTATGCGCCATACATGGATTTGGTCTATGATTTTCCGTTTTACAGAATGACAAGGGAGCTACGGCTTAAAAAGGTTGATGAAATAACATTTGCGTCCAGTGTAGCGCATTGGCTGGATGCGGAAATCAGAAGCGCGCCTAAAGGGATGAAGTTCGGACGCTTTCTCGAAAACAGCGATACCGTTTCCAGCTGGTATCCCCAAGCCTTTGACTGCTCCAGGGCTGTTGACGTATACGGAACAGACAAGGCGCGTGCCTTATGGGTATTGTTAGCTACGATCGATGGTACTTTTGTTATCTATCAAAATGATGAATTAGGTAATGAGGTGTTTTTCAAAGAACTGCTGGATATGAGGAAAAAGCACCTTGGCCCGCAATACGGAATTGAGCATTTTCCTTGCGACGGAAGCGGCGTTATTGCATATAGAAGGTACTTGGGCGATAACCAAAAACTGATATTGATAAACCTGACAAGTACTGAGCAAACAAGAGATTTCGGTGGCATCGATATTGGAGAAATCAGTTTTATTTCAGCAAAGAAGAAAATTCTCTACGGAAAAGAAGCTCACTTTAACATATTTGGGGGTGAGGTCAGCCTGCTACCATATAGTTGTATTGTAATTGAGTTGAATTCATAGATGAAAAAACCATGCTATCCATTTATCTTCATCTATGTGTAAAATTTTATTTTAAGGAGGATTATTTATGTCCATCGGCAAAAGATTCGGTGCTCTACTCATGTGTTGCGCGATTGTCCTAACTCTCTTTGCAGGTTGTGGATCTGGTGACAATCCCCAGCCTCAATCATCACAGTTTTCCAGTTCTACGCAATCTCCCGAAACCGACACTCCCGCCCAACCGTTAGAAAAGAAAGGCCCGATTGTTGTCTTTCATCCGTTCCCTTATAACAATGTTGAAGAAGACTGGTTGAAGGTACAGGCTGCGCTCGAAGAGGCAATGGCAGATAATATAGCTCTCACGTTTGATTTTATTGTTGTTCCTACCGATGGTATGCTGGAAAAGCTAAACGTGATGCTCGCGGGCGGCGAACAGCTCGACCTGGTTGTCCTGAATCCGGGTGATGCCGACAAGTACATGACTACGCCCGACCTAATGATGCCGCTCAACGACCTGCTCAACGAGTATGGCAAGGATTTGCTCGAAAATATCCCGGAGGAAGCATGGATCCGTTGCACCAACTCCAAGGGCGAGATCATGTATCTTCCCGCTTATAGGCAATGGAGATGGCAGGGCTGCGCGATTCGCGAAGACCTTCTTGAGGAGCAGGGGCTGCCCATACCCACCAACATCGCGGAGCTGGAAAATGTGATGGAGACGTTCAAAAACGCGTATCCCGACATGATTCCCGCCGTCGGCCTGCCCTGGTTCTCCGATCCGTTCCTGCAAGGTTCCCAGGATTCGGTTGCTTCCTGGATGACGGATTACGCGCTGGACGCGGACGGCAATGTGGTTCCTTCCCGCACACTGCCGGAATATAAAAAGATGATTGCCCTTTACAAAAAATGGGTGGAGAACGGCTGGTACGACGCCGAGTACATGAGCGGAAACGACGAGAGCCATGCCCTGCTGTGGAATACCGGGCGCATAGGCATCTGGTTCTGCGACCCACACCGCGCGTTGGACTGGAACTATGATTCCTTCAAGCAGAATTTCCCGGATGGCAAAGGCACTTTCCTGCCGATTCCCACAAACGAGGCTGGCGTCAAGAAGTTCCCCATCTCCTACGGCGTTGGCCGCGTAGTCTGGATTAAAAAGGATTCCCAGTACGGGGCTGAAATCGTGCAGTATTTTAATAAGCTAATGACTGATCCAGATTTCTACATGTTGGCTACGAATGGTGTCGAAGGTGAACATTGGGTGGATTTAGGGGATGAATGGGCGTTGCCCGAAGGTGTGAGTTCGGATAAACGTCCCTATAGTAATCTGCTAGCGATCTTATCCTGGGAATTTAGGGATAATCTTAAACCTGCAAGACGAACCCCCCGGCCTGAGGTAGACTGGGTGAATGACGCGCTCAACGCGGAATATGCGTCAGCTGAATTAATATTGACCGGCTTGGAAGGCTTCATGCCGGACCAAGAACCAGTGGCTCAGTACAACCCCATTGATCTGGATACCTACTTACCCCAAGTAATCGTGACGGATGTGAGCATCGACGAGTTTGATAACGTCATTCAGCAGTGGTACGACACCGGCGGGCGTGAGATTGTAGCGGAATATACTCGCCAGTACAATGAATGGCTCGAGGCAAACAAGTAATTGCCTGAAACTGAAAATATGGAGGGGCCGGCTTTGCTCCTGCCCCTCCAATTTCTTCCGGGAGGAGATTTCGATGAGACCACACAAAAGCTTTATACAAAATATTGTGAAATATCGGTATTTGTACCTCATGGTGCTTCCCACGATTGTTTGCCTGTTAATATTTAACTACTATCCGTTGTGGGGCCTTCGCATGGCATTTTATACATATTACCCAACCAAAGGGTTTTCAGGCAGCCCTTTTGTCGGCTTACAGAATTTTGTCACACTTTTTAACATGGCCGATTTTGGAAAGCAGGTATACAACACAATTATTATAAATATCTATAAGCTAATACTTAGCTTCCCCGCGCCCATCATCTTTGCGATATTGATAGCCGAAGTGCGCCAGCGCCATTTTAAACGTGCAGTGCAGACCATCTCCTATCTGCCGCACTTCGTTTCCTGGATAGTGGTCAACGCGTTGCTGTACGCACTGATTAACGGAAATTATGGAACAATAAACATTGCCATGCAATCGATGGGCATGACACCACCAAAATGGTATGTGCGTCCCGACTTGTGGCGCGCGATTCTGATTATCACCGAGGTCTGGAAAAATGTCGGTTTTGGATCCATCCTGTATTTAGCGGCCATAGCCAACATCAACCAGGAAATGTACGAAGCGGCGGCTATTGACGGCGCCAGCCGCTTTCAGCAAATTTTTCGGATTATGCTTCCATGCTTAGTTCCCACTATTATTGTTATGCTTATCATGCAGATGGGAGGCATGATGCGGGGCAATTTCCAGCAGGTTTTTGCCTTGGTGGGTTCTAACACGCCTTTATATTCCACTGTTGACGTTCTGGATACCAGCATCTACAGGCTGGGCTTGGAAAAGAACCAGTTTTCGCTAGGTACAGCGATGGGCATCTTTCAATCGGCGATCAGCTTTGTCCTGGTTATGATAACCAACAAAATAGCGAACAAGGTAGGTGAATATGGCATATGGTAAACAAAGCCGCGGCTGTCCATCGAAGAAAAAGCAAATGGCAGGAGCCAATTGCTGCTTCAAGGCCTTTTCGCGTGTTCAATACATTACTGATGATCCTATTGACGTTATTATTTCTTATCCCCTTTCTGCTGGTTGCCATAGCCTCCTTTACACCAGAGATAGAAATCGCCGCAAAGGGATTCCAGTTCTTTCCTTCCGAGCTAACATTATATAATTACAAATATTTATTTGGCGCAAGTGATAAATTTGTTCGCGCTTTGTTCGTTACAATTTTTCTAACCTTAATTGGCACCACTAACACATTGTTTTTTACTTCCTTGGGAGCGTACGCTCTTTCCCGTAAATATCTTCCCTACCGGAAGGGGTTAACATTTTTTGTATACCTAACAATGCTGGTTAGCGGCGGTTTGATACCCTCCTATATGGTAGTCCGTAACCTCGGCATGGTGGATACACTATTTGCCTTGTTTGTGCCGGGGACGATCGCTACATGGAATTTAATCATCATGCGGAATTCATTCATGATGCAGCCCGAGTCTTTGGAGGAATCGGCTAAAATAGACGGGGCCGGTGACTTTACTATATTCTTCCGCATCATTCTCCCCATTTCCAAGCCCATTATTGCTACAATGATCGTTTATTTGGCTGTGGGTTACTGGAACGAATGGTTTGCACCAATGCTCTACATCACTCGGAATAAGGATATGGCTACGATGCAGTATCTGCTGCGTGAGATTTTCCAGTCCACCAGCCAGTCGCTCAGTAGCAAACAAGCTATGACAATGCGCGCCGATCAATTGCCGCCCTCGCAGAGCGTAAAAATGGCGGCCGTTATGGTAACCGTCGTGCCTATCCTGTGCGTATATCCATTTTTGCAAAAATATTTCGTGCATGGTATTATGATTGGTGCTATCAAAGAATAGAGGAATTGGATCGATAGTCCATCATGGAAATTTCGTTGCGTTAGCTGTAGACTTAAAGTGTCGACTACCCCGTGTATTTTGCTCTCCTTCCTGACTGCAATTGTACCCGACCGCCCCATACGGGGGAAAATACGACATTATATAAGCATTCCTGTAAACCCTGAGAATAGGGTTTGAGGCAAAGAAAGCCTCCTGTTAAGATAAATGAGCGGAGAAAAACGCACAAAAATCTTAGAAGCAGGAGGCTTTCTGACAAATGAAAAGGACAGGGATGGAAGAATTGGAGGCGATCACAGCCAAAACATTGATCGAGGGCATCGACATCGCGAAGAAGGTGCATTTGGGCGCGGTATGTGGATTGCCGAGACATCCCCATCGGCAAACCACTCAGGGGGAGAATCCCTAGTTCTTTGTGCCGAAATTTGCAAAGCGAAGGGAGACCGTAGGCCGACCGCAGTTTTGCAAATTTCCAGAAACCACGCAATTCTATGAAAAACGGAGCAATCCGTTAAAAAACTCTCATTTATTGAGATAGGAGGCACTGATTTATGGAAAAGGGTAACACTAAGGCTAGTGCAACAATGACACTAAACGGCGTGGATTTGACATTTGATTCAAGCTCAGGCGATCTATTGGCGGTAAAAACAAATGTAGATGAGTTGCTTCTAGAGGCGGGGTATTTTGACTTCGGCATAGAAATCCCCGAATATGTGGAGACCAACGGCATTAGATACGCGGGTGCTTATACACGAAATAGCTTCGGATTCTTTAACATGGATTACGAAGAACAAGGTAGACGCGCGCTAAAAGCATATGAACTTCCCTATGGTTACGAGTATATCCCAGACAATAAAATCAACCCAACTGATACAAGCATTAGTCAAGATGCGGATAGCATACGGGTAACATATACAATGTCAGTGGCCGGCAGAGCGCTGGGTGTGGAAACTGTTTATACGGTGAACGATCTTGGAAACGTTGAAGTAAAAAGTATTATTACAAATAACGGCAGTGAAACCGTAACGGTAAACGGCGCGGCATATGTTCTATCCAATATGGAATTTGTTGAATCAAGCCTGGTGGAAATTCCCGGAAACACAGTTTTTGATGTCTATTCTATAATTAACTTGCCTGTAAATTATGATATACGAACGAGTGCGATCGCTAGTTCAATGGTTCATTATATGGAAGACGAGATGCATACAAATATTCTATTTGTTAATACAATAGAAAGATGGATTACTGGTCTTCATAAAATGGAAAATGACTCATCGCGCTTAACCCAGTTGAACCTTTCCTGTACGATAGGAAGAATAGATCCGGGCAGTACAATGGAAATTGGTGTGCTCTATATCCAGGTGGTTGGAGCTTCCGATCCCTATCAGGCGGCAAGGGATTTATACACATTAAAGGGATGGATAGCCCCGACTGACGGCGCTAAAGGCGAGCCAATCTATGCGTGCCATCCGGCGGGACCATCGGATTGGGATTTTACAAATCCGGATGGCTCCAAAACATTAGAGGAATATACATCTCATCTTCCGACGATTGCGGGCATGGGTTTTCCAAATGTATGGCTCCTTCCTATGTTTGAGCATCCAAATTGGCCATCCAGTATTTATCTTCCATACAATCAGGAGTATATAGATAACCGTTATAGTCAATCGGGTGACGGAAACGCCAGTTTTACGGCTTTCGTTGCTGAAGGTAGTCGGTTAGGCCTGAACACGATGTTAGATTATGTACCACATGGACCATATTTGTTTTATCCTGAGCAAGGCAATACGGAGATATTCGATAATCCATGGATGACGCCGGAGCGTTGGACCTGGGTGGGAACAGACCGCGACGGTGAACTTGGAGTTGATTGGGACTGCTGGGCTTTGGATTTTCCAAACCCCGACTATTTGGCTTATACATATGAGCTTGCAAAAAAACAGGCCCAAGACTTTGGAATTATTGGCGCTAGAATTGACGCCTGTGTCGGTTCCGTTAACAACTGGACACCCAGCGGGGACTACCGGTTCAGCCATAGCGGGCTATATGGCGGTACGGCGATGTCGAAAGTCATACGCGACGGTATCCGCGACGCGGGAAAAACTCCATTGATATATCCTGAAATCAGCTGGCCCCTTCCTTATTTAGCCCCGGTATCCGACTTGCAATATGACTTTCCTTTCTATAGAACTACACTTGAGTTAAGAAGGAGAAATGCTTCAGAACTTGAATTTGCCGCGGTTCTTGCCCATTGGCTTAACGTGGAAGAAAGAAGCACAGCGCTTGGCGTGCAGATCGGACGCTTTCTAGGGAACGCCGACACCGTTTCAAATTGGTACCCCGGAACTTTTGACAATGCACGGCCGGTAGTAGTTTACGGCCCGGAAAAGGTTCGTGCCATGTGGGTTCTTCTGGCCTCTATTGACGGCTCTTTTGTCATTTACCAAAACGATGAGTTCGATAATATAGAATTCTTCACGGATCTATTGGCTATGAGGAAGGCGCATCTCGGCCCAAATTATGCTATTCAATACTACAATGATGCCACAAGCGGAATTATCGCCTTCAGAAGATTCAATGACGATGGGCAAAAGCTTGTTTTGATTAATCTCACAGGTGAAGTAGCGTCAAGAGATTTCAGCAATATCGATGTGGGAAAAATCAAGTTCAGCACCGCCCAGCAGACTGTTGTATACGGAGCGTCAGGTGACTATTCGATCAATGGCGATGTTATTACGCTGCAACCTTACAAAAGCGTTGTCATTGAGCTGGTTGGCGGGGATTATTTCGATTCCCCCAATACCGCTCCGCCCTTTATCATCCGAGATGTATCGCAAGATATCTATCTTGATATTGACAAACCCGAATTCAATATTCCCACTGTTCCGCCTGGTCCGAAAGTGTACGATCCTTATGAAGAATTTTCAACAGAAACCTCGGACGGGCCCATTTGGAAATATATGTATCTTATGTCTGGTACGAGGGATTTACAACTTTGCACCGCTATTGGAGAAGACACTCTAAATGTTTGGAGAACCAGCAGGGATGAATATGAGAATATCGTAAACTGGGCCGGCGCCGGTGTAAGTACCAACGCGGGAAGTTCCGGCTGGCCAATTAAACCTTTTGAGCTTAATACAGATGGGGCTTACTGTTTTGGTTTCTTGGTGTTTTTAGCCGCTGAAACTGGAATCTATACCATTCCGCAATTCCGAGTAGTTGATGTTGACTATAGCCCTAATACAAAATTTTTAATACTCAAAAATGGTGTTATGACGTATGAATCGGACATCATTGTGAATAATGTCATCAATGTGCCTGACCAGTTGTTTGAATTGGAAGCCGGCGACGTGCTTATGTTCTATATAGCAAGGACGGACTGGGGATATACTTATTTGCAAATAAGCAATATGCAAATTGAATATACTCCTGGATATACCCGGTATGATGATAGCGATCCTCTAATTCGTTACACTGGTCCTTGGAGTGTAGGTAATAGCCCCAATTATTACATGGGAGGGCAACATAACTTATATCAGGCCGATGGAGATGCTTCGTTTACTTTTGAAGGAACCGCATTTGCTATCATTGGATCTCAGGATTATCGCAGAGGGCATTTGGACGTTATCGTAGACGGAGAACTAATTGGCACCTGCGATTTTGATGCGCCTGGAGGATATTATCCATCACAGCAAGTTGTCTTTCAAAGCCCGGAATTTACAGAGGGTGTTCATAACGTTTCGTTAGTCAGTCATGGCAGTAGCCAAGGAGGAATGGCTCGTTTGGATGCCCTTGATATCAAGGGGAGGCTAATTTCCGGCTACGTTCGTTATGATGATGCCGATCCTCGAATTAATTACACCGGGCCATGGACTGTAGGTAACAGCCCCAACTATTACATGGGAGGGCAACATAATTTATTGCAGGCGGATGGTGAGGCTACATTTAGATTTGAAGGAACCGCATTTGCTATCATTGGATCTCAGGATTATCGCAAAGGGCATTTGGATGTTATCGTAGATGGAGAATTGATTGGCACCTGCAATTTTGATGCGCCTGGAGGATATTATCCATCACAGCAAGTTGTTTTTCAAAGCCCGGGATTTACAGCAGGTGTTCATAGCGTTAGGCTAGTCAGTTATGGCAGTAGCCAAGGAGGAATGGCCCGTTTAGATGCCCTTGATATTAATGGTAATCTTCTAGACGCCTGAGAAATCCAATAATAAGTCATCGCGAACCCTTACAAACCGCTTTCTATGAAGCATCATCATCTGGTGAGGTGAGATAGGTAGAAGAACCTGTATTCATAAACGGAGCAACCGTCTTGGGGCGAATTTTCCGCCGCTTATCGTTGAAAGAGCTTGAAAGGCATCAGCCTTCCCGCGCTTTTTTGCCTCAATCGGCTAAGAATTCTTTCGTCCAACCTGTATTCCTCTTTATGAATACAGGTTCTAATTTTATGGTTATCGAAGAGCAGTATGTGAAGCATACTGTCATCAGTAATATTACGCCCGGCGTGCTAGCTGCCGCATACGCGGTTACTTTGCCGGGCGTTCTTGCTACCCGGTTGATCCTTTCCCTGTTTTCACTGGCGGGAGAAGAGGCACAATCCATGTTATTGAACGGCTGTCGGTAGGAATCACGGTATTCATTATCTACCTGCTGATTCACTTTATCCTCAAAGCGCTCAAGGCTAAATCCGGTATGTCCGGACCGCTTGCCGGCATAACGATATGCGCCGCCGCATTGCCGTAAGCGGCGAGAAGGCAATGCTGCAATTGGCGGCGGCGATAACCGGTAATGGGGATATTGCCGGAATGACTTCGAAATCATACAATTTTATGAAAAAAATGGATTTCACCTTTCCCACAGGATTCATAACTTTTTTACTGACAACTACGATCACCCTATGTTTGAAAACGGGGTACAGCTTGTGGATATGATTTACTTGAAAAAAGAGTTATAACTATGTTAATCTTTTAACCCTATACGTCAAATATAAGCATCAGGAAATAAGGCGCCGTACTCCAGACTACAGGCGCGGCCTATTCAGGCCTGTATACAGCACCTAGGGATAAGGGCTGGCCTGTCAAGGAAGCTCTTTTGCGGCATACTTATGCCACAGAATTATGCGCTGGCGGCATGGATATTAAAAAACCTCAATACCTACTTGGTCACGAAACTCCATACATAACGCTTAAAATTTATACTCATGTGACCCAGAACCAACCGGAGGATTTGACCGTAAGGGTAGGCAGCACATTTAAAATTTTGACCCCCAAATTAACCCCAACGATGCTAAAATCGGCTAAATTATACTCAAGTTAACGCAAATAAAAACCACCCATTGTCAGCGTAAAGCCCACAATTAAGCGGTTTTCGTGGTGATCCATCGGAGATTCGAACTCCGGACACCTTGATTAAAAGTCAAGTGCTCTGCCAACTGAGCTAATGGATCAAATCTAGGCCAGTCTCAATAGCGCTAGATCATTATAGCAAATCAGACAATAAAAGTCAACGGTTAATTATCCGCGGAGTGGATAAACGCGTTGATTACAGAAAATCAAGAACAGAGAAAGGCAATTCACGGGATGTGCGGTTACGTCTGTATTTCAATTTTGCGGCTCCGAAACGGTTGTAAGCGTCTATGAACACTTCCAATACTGCCCGCAATGTTTCCAAATTACGCGCGAAACACCTGCTGCGTCGTGCAAGAATAGGGATGTAATGCCGCGGCATTGACACCCTCAACTGTAAATGTATCGCTTTTGTCCCGCATATTTCGTATATGCTTGCCGGGATAAACTATGTCAATATACCCCAAATAACCATCAGCATAACACTTTTCGGCAGGTGGTGTATTGTCAATCATATCTTGAATTCGTGCGGGCGATTTATCGAAAGCAACATCAAAACCCGCTATTTGCCGTGGCTTGCGGCTTACTGCGGTCATGATATATACGTTTTCACGCATTTGCGTTTAAGCCTTGCCTTCTATGAACCAGTATAATTCGTCAAGTTCTAAACAATCGGGCGCGTTTTCCACAGTCACTTCATTTTTTTATATTATTTCATACTAAACGCTTTTTGTCCCATCCCAAATCTGCATATATTATATACATGCAGGCCCTACTGTTTGGAAGCAAGCTCCAAACTGACCCGAATAAAATCTCTAAACAAGGGATGTGCCCGGTTGGGGCGGGATTTAAACTCCGGATGAAACTGTACACCCACATACCAGGGATGTCCTGGCAGTTCAACAATCTCCACTAGGCGGTTATCCGGGGAAACGCCAGCAATTAGGATACCGGCCTTTTCAAAGGCATCCCGGTAGGCATTGTTAAATTCGTAGCGGTGGCGGTGGCGCTCATAAATCAGTTCTTCGCCGTAAAGGCGGCGGCAGTGGCTGGCCTCATCTAATTTGCAAGGATAGAGCCCTAAACGCATGGTTCCACCCATATCCTCTACATTTTTTTGCTCAGGCATAATGTGAATGATGGGGTTCTTACAGGCCTCGTTGAATTCTGATGAGTTGCTGTCTGGGAGGTTAAGTATATTGCGGGCATATTCGATCACCAGCATATGCATTCCCAGACAAATGCCCAAATAGGGGACATTGTTCTCTCTGGCATACTGGGCAGCCAGAATTTTCCCTTCAATGCCCCGGTTGCCAAAACCGCCGGGCACCAATATGCCGTCGCATTCCGCCAAGATGTCCCGAACATTGGTTTCATCAATCTCCTCTGAACTGATCCATAAGATCTGAACCTCTGCATTGTTTTCAAATCCACCGTGGCGCAGGGCCTCCGCCACGGACAGGTAGGCGTCCGGGAGCTCCACATACTTGCCTACAATACCGATCGTAGTCCTTTTGGCCAGATTTTTGATCCGGTCTACCATGCCGGACCACTCTTGTAAATTCGGCTGAGGGTTATCTAAAGCCAGGTGCTCACAGACCCGGTTAGCCAGTCCCTGTTCCTCCAACATCAAAGGAACCTCATAGAGGGTGGATGCGGTTAGATTATTAATGACATCGTTGTGCCCCACATTACAAAACAGGCTGATTTTATATTTCATATCCTCCGGCAGAGGGTATTCACTTCTGCACACTAGAATGGTGGGCTGAATTCCCACCGAAAGCAGTTCCTTTACGGAATGCTGGGTAGGCTTGGATTTTAGCTCATTGGAACCTTCTATAAAGGGCACCAAGGTCACGTGAATATAGATAGCGTTTTCACGGCCCACCTCTATGCCGTGCTGGCGGATGGCCTCCAAGAAAGGCAGACCTTCAATGTCACCTACAGTGCCGCCGATCTCGGTGATAACGATGTCGGTGTTGCCCTCCTCCCCTACCCGGCGGATACGGTCCTTGATCTCATTTGTAATGTGGGGAATCACCTGCACGGTGCTGCCCAAATAGTCCCCCCGGCGTTCTTTGTTAAGTACGGTCCAGTAGATTTTGCCGGTGGTAATATTAGAATTGACCGATAAGTTTTCGTCTATAAAGCGCTCATAATGGCCCAGATCCAGATCCGTCTCGGCGCCGTCATCGGTGACGAACACTTCGCCGTGCTGGTAAGGGCTCATGGTGCCTGGGTCCACATTAATATAGGGGTCAAATTTTTGGGTAACCACTCTGTAACCCCGTTCCTTGAGCAGCCTGCCCAATGACGCGGCCGTGATACCTTTTCCTAGCCCTGAAACAACGCCTCCCGTGACAAAAATATACTTTACCGGCATATCCCTTTACCCCCACTTTTCTAAACATCCTTAAACTGCCCCAGAAAGACTCGCGTATATGGTTATCTCATCTCCAAGGCTGCCAAAACTGCAATCATCCCTTGTTTTCATAAACAGTGAGGTGTTCAAAACAAACACCTCACCCAAATTTATATAACAACATTATTTATTCTACTATCTTTTCCCCCGGCGGTCAACAGTTTTCCATCTGAATTTCCAGGAAAAAAACTTTCAGTTCCTTTACGCTGGCATTACATAAATATTTTGCGAAAAAGTGATATCTAGATGGCGATTGCCGCGCAGTAATGGAGTGGTCCCTATATGCAAGCCATGCCCATCATTTCATCCTCATAACCCGCATCGCGTTAAAAACGGCAAGGAGCGCTACGCCCACATCTGCGAACACAGCTTCCCACATTGTAGCAATCCCGAATGCTCCAAGCAGCAGGAAGATTCCTTTGACGCCTAAGGCAAAAATGATATTCTGCCAGACAATGCGCTTTGTAAAACGGGCAACGTCGATTGCATCGGCCAATTTGGAGGGTTCGTCGGTCATCAGCACTACATCAGCGGCTTCAATGGCTGCGTCGGAGCCTAAAGCGCCCATCGCAATGCCTACATCGGCGCGCGCCAACACCGGCGCGTCGTTGATACCGTCGCCTACAAAGGCCAGTTTGCCCTTCGAGCGTTTCTGCCCATTGAGCGTTTCAACCTTTTCTACCTTTTGATCGGGCAACAAGCCGCCGTACACTTCATCAAGCTTTAACTCCCCGGCGATAGCTTCCGCGATCTGTGGGCTGTCGCCGGTGAGCATGACTGTCTTGCGGACTCCCTTTGCTTTCAATGCCGCAATGGCATTGCGGCTGTCGGGCTTAATTTCATCCGAGATGATTATGCGGCCCGCAAACACATTATCCACAGCGATATAGACCTTTGTGCCTCCACCCTGATATTCAGTATACGATATGTCCATCAGGTTCATCAGCTTATGGTTCCCGGCCAGTATGGCTTTACCGTCTGATGTGACGCTGACCCCATGCCCCGATATTTCATTATATTCTGAAAGTCCGGATTTATCAATCTCCCTGCCGTAAGCCTTCATGATGGACAGCGCGATGGGATGGTTAGAAAAGGCTTCCGCGTTCGCGGCAAGCTTTAACAATCCGCCCTCTGTAAAGCCATTGGCGGGCTCAACGCCTGTAACCTTAAACACCCCTTTCGTCAGTGTACCTGTTTTATCAAACACAACTATATCGAGGCTGTTCAAGGCCTCCAGATAATTGCTGCCTTTGACCAGAATGCCTTTTTTAGATGCGCCGCCGATACCACCAAAAAAGCTGAGGGGTATGGAAATAACCAGTGCGCACGGGCAAGAGATAACGAGGAAGATCAAACCGCGGTTAACCCAATCGGCCCACGCGCCGCCCATGAACAACGGTGGGATTATAGAAATCAGCGCTGCCAAGCCCACAACCACAGGGGTATAATACCGTGAAAATGTGGTGATGAAGTTCTCTGTAGGCGCTTTCTTGCTGCCGGCATTTTCCACAAGGTCGATGATTTTGGCCACTGTAGATTCACCAAACGCTTTAGTCACCTCGATGGTCAGTACGCCGTTTTGATTGATGCAACCAGACAGTGCGGTATCGGAAACCGCCACTTTTCGCGGCACCGATTCGCCGGTCAGCGCCATCGTGTCCAGCATAGACTCCCCCTCAACGACTACGCCGTCCAATGGGATTTTCTCACCCGGCTTCACCACGATAATGTCTCCAATATTCACTGTATACGGGTCAACTTTAATGATTTCACCGTTCTTTTTGAGATTGGCAAAGTCAGGCCGGATGTCCATAAGGTCGGTGATGGATTTCTTTGATCTGCGCACCGCCATCCCCTGAAAATACTCTCCGATCTGATAGAACAGCATAACGGCTACAGCCTCCGGATAATTACCGATTATAAACGCGCCGATAGTAGCGACGCTCATCAAAAAGTTTTCGTCAAATATCTGTCCGCGCATGATGTTCTTGAGAGCGCGCAGGACGATTTCCCCGCCAAGAATCAAGTAGCTTACAACAAAAATAGTGAGAGAAATATATTGATTCGCATTTGAAAACCGCGAAAGGATGATGCCAATACCAAAGACAATAACGCCAATGATTAACTTAACAATTTCAGACCTGCCGCCTTCTTCATGGGTATGGCCGTGCGCTTCGCCGTGTCCGCGTTCTTGCCCTCCATACTCCATAACATTGACATCCGGCTCATGTCTATATACGATGCCTTCTACAAGCTGAGTGATACTTCCCGTAAGGCTTTCGCCCACCTCGACCTGCAGCGTGGTAGTCACAAAATTCAAGGAAGCAGACGAAACCCCTTCCAACGCCTTTACCGAGTTTTCAATCTTAGCCGCACAGTTCGCACAGCCCAACCCTTCCAGGGTATATGTTTTTACCATGTTCATAACCTCCCGACTAATAGTTGTTCATTCATTCAACTGTTAGGGCAAAAAAATTATTCATGAATATGCTCAAAGCCTTTTTCGAAAATATCCTTGACATGATCGTCCGCGAGCGAGTAATATACCACCTTGCCCTGTTTATCATACTTGACGAGGTTAGTAAGGCGCAGGGATTTTAACTGATGGGAGATGGCCGATTTGGTCATACCCAGCAGCACCGCCAGATCACACACGCACATATCCTCGCAGGACAGCGCCCAGAGGATACGGACGCGGGTATTATCCGAAAACATTTTGTAGAGGTTGGCAAGGTCATAAAAATCTTTGCCCACCGGCATAGCGGCACGAACACGCTCCACGGTGTCCTCGTGGATAACCTCGCAATCACATACAGGCTGCTCATTCCGATTCATAAGTATCCTCCCAACAATTGAGCAATCATTCAACTGATATTAATATATGCTTATCTTTCTGTTTTGTCAATAGATAAATTGAAACGGGATTCAACATTCATCACGGTCGGCTTTTCCACGCTGAGATAGCGCTGTGGGGGATATTTTTTATTCACCTCCGCCCAGAAAACGGCTGTGTTCGCTAGCAAAATCACGTCCCATATTTTTATTATGCTTCCTTATATAGACCTCTGAAAGTTCTTCCCCAGTGATACCGTAGCGGTTGAGGACATCCAGATAATACATCAATACATCTACCAATTCCTCCGTAAAATGCGCCTTTATTGTGGCGTCGGACATAATCGCCCCTTCGCCCTTCTTCTTGATGATGGCCATCACCTCGCCCAGCTCCTCCATCATCCACAAAAAGCAGTTGCGGGCATCCACAGGCTCCATGGGAGGCCAAACAGCCTTATGCTTCTCCCACAACTCCATCTGGCATTTGAGCATTTCCGATAGCTTTAGCTCTTCCATCTGTTATTCATCCTTTCAAAACGAAATAGGTCCTGGCTTCGTTCGTGGTCTAAGTCCCCATAAGGGGCATAGAGAAATTACCGTATTATACGGGTTTGCCGCCAATAAGCAATGTTTATATTAAGACCAACCTCTATAATCACACCCCCCCATGAAAGCAAACGCTTACTTTCATGGGGGATTTGGCTTTTCCTATTTACTCTCCAACCGGGCCTTATTTCTCAAGGAAGTAGAGCGGTAGCCACTACCGCTGGTATAGGGTCTGGCATCCCGCAGCGAAAAAACGATGGCGTTTTCTGTCTCGTAATACACGCCTGCTATTTTGAACCTGCTTTCATCCTTCCACTCAGGCATAAGAGCTCGGAGAAACTGCACCCGCTCAAGGGTATATATCCCAAAATCCCGGCGCTTGCGGTCTTCCTGAAAGTCTATTGTACCTTTTCCCGGTTTTTTCATACCCTGAATAAGTACTCTGCGGCCTTCAGGATCAAATCCTAGATAGATTGATTTTGGATCGCCAAGCTGTTTTAAAACAGAGTGGTTAAACACGATGTGGTCATAATGGATGCTCATTTCAGGGACATGAGTTTGCGAATTGGGTTCATATTCAAGATGTTGAAATGAGCTCATATCAAGTGTGTGCATGGTGATGTCTCCTTTTCATATTCATTATTTTGTTCTTCTTTAGTAAGCGGAGGCGGAAGCAGCTTATCCCGCACTCTGGACAGGTCATAGGCGTCCCAGGTAGGGTCGAGCAAATAAAATGCCCCCAATCTGCCCGAAAGCCTTCGTGGTCTAAGGGGCTTGCGCGTATCGCTACGTGCACAGCGCCGATACTTTAACTGCTCCTGTACCTCCTCCCAAACCGCCCGCTCAATAATGGCCGGATGATGGTCGAAGCGTCGATAAGTATCCCTCTGACCCTTATTCCGTATCACTCTATGGGCCAAAAAGTCGATTGTAATGCTTTTGGGGCGGATAACATCGCCGCAGTAGACCTCATTTTTCAATATGTTTCGCACACTGGTTTCCGACCAGACTTCGCCGCCCTTGTAGGTCGGAATCCTCTTTGTAGTTAGCCACTGGGCAATCTGCCGCACATTTTTACCCTCAAGATATTTGGTGAAAACCTTGCGCACAATTTTTGCTTCCGCTGGGTCAATTACCATGTCGCCATTGGGCATTGTCTCGAAGCCATAAAATTGCGCTGTATTGCAGGTAACAATGCCGACGCGCCACCGCCGTTCGTT
>Ga0153947_1000471_pt1 | contig 19589 bp, 13 predicted proteins | sample TSNJ031MetaG_FD_104697 | JGI IMG/M metagenome (GOLD analysis project Ga0153947, IMG submission 104697) | Attine ant fungus gardens microbial communities from New Jersey, USA - TSNJ031 MetaG | ecosystem: Host-associated > Fungi > Mycelium > Unclassified | place: USA: New Jersey, Wharton State... | reverse complement strand
AGATATTAATTGTATTAAGTGTGACTATTAAAACAATTATATTAAAACTCTCTTAACATAGGCAGCTTTGGGGGTTATTCCCCTTACATAGATCAGTATATCAGTCTCAGGCTATCACCCTTACAACCTTGCTCATTTATGTTCATTATCCTCTGGTCAGGATCACAGTCTACCCAGAATACGAGTACTCCTCATGAGTGTGTAGCAACTATTTTAGCAGTCACTTGTCATATATCTTTCCTAACAGGAAGTTCTTCCGGCACATTCTTTTTATGCCAATCCTCCAGAGAATCAGGACCATAGTCTTGGTAAACCTGTTTATCGCCTTCAGGAAGGCGCACATAGCTAGGCTTCGAGTTCAGTTTGATACAGACCTGAAATATCGATATTGTAAGAGTCTTTTACAATGGAAATCTAAAACCATTCGAAACCATACCATTGTCTGGGGAGGTTCGAGCTCGGGAGAATCAACTGACGACGCGAAGGGGTGAATCAGCTCAGGCCTGTGATAAGGATTGAATATATGAATAATCGCAAAGGATATGAAGAGTCAAAAACCATTGCTTGTCGTACAACCAGAGCATACTGCTACATTTCTTGCAAAAGCTACGCTCAGACGACACCTGTCGTTCTTGTGGGGTGCCTCTATCCAAAATAGCTCGATAAACACTATACAAGATATTAACACAAGCCATGAGCGATTTAGAGGCAGACGAGTGCCCGCCACTCACTCACCTTATATTCTCTTTACCCTCTACCTTGAGTGAGTCGCTATGTCCACCAAGGTTGATACTGCCGCCAGAGCCGCCGACCTTTCGGCATATAGAGCAAAAACAGAGCTTGAGATCCATCAGATGTGATCGTCAACTGAGATCATCCTAAATCGTATCTTTACCTGATATGGCACTGGAGTAGTAGAGAGCACACTGTACTTGACAGCACCGCAATGGCAGCTTCCGTTCAGTTCAATAGGCATAATGGAAGAGACAGATAGCTGAGATGGGCTTGAGAAATAAGCTTTTCATATGACAATGCACTGATTTGTCCCCCATGACGTATGATCTGTCAGATCAAACCGAGCCTTTATACGCCAGTGAACAATATAAGATAACCCAATTGCTATTCAACAGTCCCCCATGTTTATCTAAGTATTATCGTGTCGTTTGTATAAGTTTTCAGAGAGTTGTCGATTCTCAAGAAACACATAGTAAGATGCGTGAGCGATGATAGAATGTACTCGGCTATCACCCATTGTATTGAAACTCCGACACAAGGTATATATTTTCATGTAAACTCTAATGGTATCCTTGAAGGTTTGCCACGCTGGTCGCTTTGGATTCTTTACCATCGACACAGTGCCATGACTCTCTGAGTCCCATTACCTTCAAGAATAATCCAGAACTAGGAAATATCACGATGCACATCATCTGTCGTGGTATGTCGATTTAAGCTGGTACATGCTTTTTTCCCAGTGCTGAGAAACGCTTCGGTGAGTCAATGCTTCGTATTTTTTTCATCGATAGGTCTATGATCTTTTCAAAAATCTGATTTTAATGAGTACGACTCACCTTGGTGGGAATGACGACTCCTTTCTTAGCCCTCTGAGACCTCTCATTTCCTGGATAGAAAGTCGTGCTAACTCCTTGACAGGTATATTGTTAGTAGGAAGGGCTGTGTAACTCGTGAACATGGGCTTGTCCTCATGTCATACTGTAGTAGAGAGTGTAGCATATAATTTCTTTAATCCCCGAAAACTTATGTACTGGCTAACCTAAATACGATGAATAAAAAATCCCATTAACCAGGTTATCTTTTTACCTATGACCTACTGTATATACCAAAAAATGCAACTAGAGATACAATGCTTTGTAAATGAATGAAGCTTAATGCAGACATTGGACGAAATCTAATAAGGTAGCGAAAATAAATTAGTCATTACACATCGAGACTTCCTGGCCCTGGCCTTTGAAAGAAAGAGGCCAGACCGCCAGGATGATCGGCTCTTCCTTGTCCCGGTCGTTGTTGAATCTGACAGCGGATGTTCATCAACTCGTCCCAAAGTTGCATGGGAATTTGTGTCCCATCGCGAAGATGAGATTTAATCTTGTCGAGCCATTCCTTCATAAGATGGTACCAACTTTGGTTCTTACAATCCACCTGCTTGAGATCGACACCCTCATTTTGAAACACCACAAGCAAAGCCTGCGCAAGCCAATAGAATGGAAGCGCATTGTAAACAAACGGTGGCTCCTCTCGTATACTGTCATAGCATATGGTATCAGGATTGTTCATCCACATTTGCAACCAGACGTGAAGAGCGCATTGTATAGAGGCCTTGGCATCAATGGTGTACCCAGACAGGGACAAATCACCAGTTTGATCACTAGAGCCAGAGGCGTAGAGATTCCGGAGGATAGCGTGGATAAGGATGAAATGTGAAAAAGAATTGAGCACCGGAAGAGCCGTTGGTTGAGGTTCTGATAAGATCGCTAATGCTCGCTGTAGACTGAAACCGGAAAGACGTGCAAATCCGTGTCCATAATGGGAAGGTGCCTTGACAGTTTGAAACCATCGTGTTGCACTACCTGCATTCCATAGTCCGTCATCACATGGGAGACTGATATCAATTTCCGCAGGCCGGAAGGATGGAGACATGGAGAAGTACAAGCTGTGGCAACAATCGTGCAAATACGAGACCAGAAGGGCTCTGACGAAGGAATGAGCAAGCATCTCCACGGATATTAATGCTTAACCTACCGCTTAATCATTTCGTGTTGTGCCCACTCTTTCCAAGCTTTTTCTAACCCACTTGCATCACTCAGGTCTGGAGGGGTCCATGAAGCGATGCGATCGATGAGACCGATGCGGCGAATCATCTAGAATTTCGATGAGAGCTTTGTAAGACTGGAACCGAGATGCCCGACTGACCATGACCAGCATCCCATGGTAAACGTTAGAAGAAACCCTTTGGTCCGATTTTTGATGAAAAAGCCCGATCGTCTGCAGAAGAACAACTGCGACGATAATGTACATTTGTTGGTTCAAGTCAGAGCTGCTATTGGACTGAAGAGCATTATGAGCGGCATGCTTAGACCGAATTCACTGATGAGCCTACAAATTCCAAGATAAGACTATCCCTTGTTGCTGCTAGAGTGTTGTTGACGAAGTTCGTTGCGGGCTTTGTTTTGACAAAGAGAGCCCCACAGGCTTGCATAACACGAATAAGAATTTGAGGTTTGCCATCTGATGTCCATGTCGAAGGATGGATTATAGGCATCTGAGGGCTGAACGCAGCGAAGAAAAGATATACTAGGAAATCGAGGCTGAGTCAATAACAATCTTCGCGCATCCAAAGGAATATAAACATACAATAATGCTCCAAGTCCTCGGCCGTGGGTTCGTGTGGGTTCGTCATAGCTGAGGAATCGACGAAAGCTGGGGATAAACTCATCTCGGGGCTGATTCGCGGAGGTGAACTGAGAGATGTCGATGGTTTTGAAGTTACATATCCAGGAAGGAAATCCTGGTCTTCCATCCCAATGTCCTGGGAATAGGAATAGATGTCCCCCGAACCGAGCTTCGAAAAGCTATCACCACTATCTAACCAAGATATAGGCTGCATCAGGATAGACTGCGATGGACATGACGATATTGATTGGTCGAGCTCTAAACTGTCGAATGAGCCAAGCGTATTGGGGAAAATTTGACTGAGCTGATTGTCCAAGGTTAAAGTATCAAACGCGACATCGAAAGGCTGAGCGAAATCTCCACGATGTTCAAGAAGTTCTGACCGAGGAGATGACCGTGTAGAGGCCACAGACGACCTTGGGGAAGCTGACAGGCCCGGGAGATCGAGAGCTGGCGATAGCTGACCGTCAAGAGGAAGCATAGGTGATGGTGTGCTATTGATGGGCACGAATAAGGAAGGATATGGAGAGGACGGAATTTCTTGGCCCGATGGGAATACTGAAGAGGCTCCATCCCTGACTTTAGCTGCGGCCGCCTTTTTCGCTGCATTGCGTTTATTCCTTGAAGCCTCAGGATCGTTGATGAAGATACACTCCTTTCCCCGAGAGGAGCACTTAGAGCAAGGATACTGTAAATTGCATTTCACCTTTGATTCGGCGCATGCCTACAAAGAAGGCCAGTCAGTTGAGGTGAGGGATAGAAATAGAATGTCCTACTTGACATGATTTACGACGAGATTTACTAGCATTTCGACTAGAAGAATGAGAACTGTGAGCATCAGGTTCGAACCTTACTTCCATGCCACTCACAAGTCGCCGCAGGTTCGCTTATGCCGAGTAAGTAGGTCACTTCGCGTGAATTCGGCGGTGCACATCTGTGAAGCGTATTAATGAGACAATAAATTGCAAACCATGATATTTACATTACATCGATGCAGCCGTTCGTTTGTATCTGCAAGGTTTATGAATAAGTATTGAAGCATCATGCATTCAAGGTAGATCTACACGCACGTGAACGAAGGTGACGATTGAGATGAGTTGTTCGGGTAAATTTTGCTGGACAAAGTGAACAATATTTAGTCTGAGGTAGCGATGGCATATTTCCTGCAGTACAAAGAACAATTAAGGGTATGATGACATTGAGTCGAGAAGAAGACTGACCCTTGTGATTTCTCATACGACTGACTTCCCCATTGGCTTTGAGATCAACAGAATATTTGACAGAAGATACTGTCGGGATTATGGGGGCAGCCATTGATGGAAGGGTAGAATTTAGGAGGGAACATCTTAAGCAGGCTATATAAGTCTCTGAGTTGAGTGCCTTGACGTAGATCGATCTAAGTATACCGAATACTTAAGCGGCGCAATTTGCCATGAACCGAATCAGATACGTACAGTCAGCACAGAGAGAAACAGCATAAAGCAGGTGATTCTTGATCAGCAGCCCCCGGTTAACGCTGTCAAAAGGGAAAACAGCTTCAATTTGTTGGGTTTCATTCATTATTGGCAACTATGTTGAGTCAGCAGGTCTTAGTAGACTATACAACTTCGTTCTGAGCCTAACCGCAGTCGGGATCGGAAGAGAGGGAAAGGGGCATTCCGCGGCCGGTCCCATCCGGACTGTGCTGGAAAGCGGTGCTTTTTGCAACCCGTCTGGCCAAGGTCACACGCTACCTCCTAACCATAATTTAGATTTGTTTCTTGTAGTGCTCCTGATCTACTCCAAGGAAGCAACGACAGCTTTACAAATGGCCATGACACGTTTGATGGTCGTTATAGCTCTTGTATGAAACGGATTCGGTGGCTGCGGCCGGCCTAAGAGCCTGACGACCATACCCCCGGGCTGATCGGCCAAGTCTTCCAGTCAATTGTATATTGGTATACCAGTCCTACTCACTTGCTCACAAGTCAGGAAGATGCAGCTTGCTCCAGTTTGAATGGCATCCCCGGTGCTCACCAACTGTTCTGGAAAGAATCCTGCTCTCTGCTCTACTTGACTCATGCTGGAAAGATTTTCCTTGGTCAAATGTTACGACTGGAGCATAAGTATCTGGGTCGAGACTTCATTAGAAGATTGTCAAATGGATATAAAACCTATCACTCACTTATGTCGTTTCCTTGCCGAATATATCCACGCGCCCTGCCGATGATGTAGTATCAGAGTTGCATCGAGAGACAAATCACTGTGCTTGAGTGGTGTCTGTGTAATGCAACTATCAGAGGGGCAATGGGTAGACCTACCTGCTTATGTACCACAGGATGAGAATGAGCTCAACTTTTGGGCTCATCGTCGAATGGAACAGAGGACAGAACTGCACTAGCAAAGCACTACTAGCTATTGCCAGCAGAAATTTGGCTGAGTTCTACTTATCAAGGTCGAATACACTATAAATGTACAGGAATTGATAAACAAATTGACGGACTTCTGGACAATATAATCCTTATTCCTACCGAAATCATGGACTCTAAAGCCTACAGATACAGAGACCCACTTCAAATCTTGAGGCTCATCATGAATATTAGACGCACAGTTTCAACCGGCACGTTGGAGCATCCATCTATCTTAACTTCAGTGCTTGCTATCAACTACAGTAACAGGTCTATCTGTGCGATGCAACACGTAATTATTGGCTAATTCTTTAGTGCCAAACACGAAAAGATGAATTCTGACGCCCATGTCTCCTTAAACACCGGAGTTAGACCTATGGGCGTCCCGCACATGGCTAAGTAGATTTGCAAGGACGTCAAATGATATCAGCTATTCTTGATTCACCTTGACTGCATGTTCACATGAATGACGCGTGGAATGGAGTCTCTACCATCATTTACCAACGCTCATCTCAGGCTTCTCGGGAGATATGTTTATTGTATTCCACGAGTCGAATATTAATACCATTCCTGTGCACGGAAAATGACGAAGACCGAAGGGAGTATAACGCAGCCCTTGACCAACATTTAAGCAAGTAGAGGGAAGATCTGTCAATGAGAGAGAAACTTCATTGCGACCTACTCGGCGCAGGACAAAGTCCTCGAGCCGGATTGCGGAGTTACTACCTTGTCGATTTCGGGGATACGGGCCATAATGAGGCACAGCGTGTTGATGCAAGTTAGCATTGTATCAAAGGGTCTGAATGGCTGTGTCGCTGGCTACCTGGAGATTGAGCCTCTCCTAACTGCGAGGTTATGATGCAATCCACATTGACGCTAGAGTACTCTTTGGCAGCTTTCTCCATCGTTTCAGAAGCAACAAATGGAATTGTTATGATCTCTGATTTGAGAAGTTTGAGTCACTCTTCGCATTGATTAAACATTGTCACTCACTAAACATGCAGACCTCGTGATTGACAAGAAAAAGTGACATGTGGCTCACAATGTATTACAAGAGTCTCGGCTGCTCAGAGGGGCTTCTGATGTCCATTTTAAGCGAATGTGTGATATCTTGTGATAGTTCCTTCTGGCTTGTGCAGATGATTAGATCCAAGATTTGGCATGTAAAATGTACAGAAAAAAGACAGTCCTGGTGCTTCAAAGTATGAAGCAGTCATCCATAGTTACATCGACTTTGTATATGAAGGCGAATGTTTTTCTACAATAGAAATTGGTTGCTACCATATCCGTGAGCTTCAGACATCAAGGTTCACATGGATGTGAAATCTGGTACACTTTCGGATCCACGGTCAGGGCTCTGTTCCGGCAACTCATGATTGACTTGGCAGTAAGCATGGGGGTTGCTCGTGGATTCGCTTAAGTCATTTGGAATTCCAAAGGTCACTATCGCAGATTCAAGTTGTCTCCACAGTAGCAAAACCGTCCGGAACATTCTGAGTGTTGCGGGGAGCAGATCGGAGATTTATTTGTCCAGAATATGATGATCAGACGATCTCGTATCTCACCACATACTGAGTGTCGCAAACTTCCCGAAGCAGCGGGTTCATGTTGAACGATATATCGGCCAATCAAGGGAGAGAGACTTGTCGGAGATGAAGTCAGATACGATAAGTAACTAGAGGCTTTCTGAGATTGCTACCCTCAATTACATATTGCTGGTCGAGAGACGGAACTCAAAGATAGCCGAAACATTAAATGTCGGGCGCGGAGATGCTCACAAGAAAAGAAATGATTGACAGGATGATGGGACCAAACAAGAATACATACTCCCAGGACTTTCTGTAGCTTTTCGTTACAAAGAAGCTGTGCTCAGACTTGTGAATTTTTGCGTTGTAAGTTAATCATTATACTATTTGCTATTCACTCGTTCAATCATTATCAGCTTCCGGATACATCGCCTGAGGCAGCGGAGATCTCAGTGGGTACTAATGGTCCCTGACTCCTTAGGTCACAGTGATATCCTATTTTGTTTAGGACGCTGAATGTTATCCACTCATAGAAGTCGGGCGAGTCACTGCCCAGAGAGGATCTGCACTTTCACCTCTCTTGATAGTATCATTTCGATCCAGGACCTCTCCTGTCACATGCAGTTGTACTTTTCAAGCTATCCTGAACTGAATCCTGTCGACTCCTTCCAGTTTTGACGTGTCATCAGGAACCATTTTTGATATAAGGGCTTGTCGTTTCATGGGATGTTCCCAAGCTCGACATAGACAGATGGCGTCCGCCACTCTGCTTGACCTATACATACCTGTTTTCGCAGGTCATGGCACATCGACTTTCAGCACTCCCCATGCTCACGAACAAGTTTTGAGCGATGCTTCGACTCCCTCAGGCTCTGTCTTCTTATCTGCATGCCACGAGTCCTTCATTTCGGAGCTCTCGACCTTGAGTTTGAGTGAGTTAGAGGAAGCCGACATCGATTTGGCCGACTTCTCGAAGCCATCTACTCTCCTTAGAGTTCCCAGTGCACGTTATCGCCATAACCCAGTGATTTCTGGCCCAACCTTAATCCTTTTCCAAATTCTTCGATACCTCATCTTCATCGATCACGTTACTGAAACCACTGGTACCTTAACACCCTTCAACGACGTCCTCCAACGCAACGTAGAATACGGGACTGGTATCCTTGGTTCGTCCTTTGGGATATTGCCCGCCGTTATCGTCGGCACATCACTCAACACTACTACATTTATTTCTCGAGCGATCGAGGCCTATCGTCTCGCCATCTGGATCGGTATCCGCACTCAAGCCTACCGCAGGAAAGCGCTCTCTGTGGCTTCTCCAGATCATGATCCCTCTCTTCCTTGGAGTCTTGTATTCATGGGCTTGACAAAGGAGGTCGTAGACGACGCAGTCCAATCTTTCAATAAGGTATTTGTTTTATGTCGTTGCACCCATCATTTATTTATTTTTTCTGTATAGAAAGTACAAGACTCTGCTCTGTTCGTAACAGTGATTACTGATGCTACTTGCATCACCGTTTCTGGTCGACCAGATTATCTGGCAACGTTTTCTGCCAACCTCTCCACAACTGCCGTCGTCCACATGACAAGCTTGGATACGCTCTATCACGCTCCTGTACCTGTCGAGCTGGTTCGAGATCGTGTCCTTTCTGACATTACTAGGCGAAGCATCAAGTTTCCTTCTTTTGTTGACATCCGTGCGCCTATCCGTTCATCCCTCGATGGTAATGCAATTGCATGTGATGCCATGGGTGCCCAGACATTGGTGGAGCGAGTGGTTGATATGATAATCATTCAACAAGTTGATTGGATTTCCGTCGCTGACAAGACTGTTGCTACGGTTCCGCTCGGAATCCCTGTGAAACTTCTCAATCTTGGCCCCGAAACCAGTATGTCAAAGGCTATTGATAGGGCGTTATGTCGAGGCAGTGCATCAATCGTCGATCTGTCGAAGACTTGCTTCGCGAAGGATGGTGGGACATCAACACAAGGGCCGATCGCTATTGTTGGAATGGCCGTAAATATGCCAGGGGCTCCAAACAACGAGAAGCTGTGGGAGGTTCTTGAAACTGGCATCAATACAATTTCAGAGGTATGACTTGCCAATCATCTATTGATCAAACCCGTTGACATGAGTAGATCCCAGAACATCGTTTCAGGGTCAGTGACTACGATCGTGGGAAACATCCAAAACGGTCTATGCAAGCGCACACTGGTAATTTCATCGAAAATGTAGACGAGTTCGATAATAAGTACGCCTCACTCCCATTGTCATTCTGAGTATGTCCTCATCCCTTACAGGTTTTTCAAGATCAGCCCTCGTGAGGCCAAGAGCATGGATCCTCAGCAACGTATACTCCTGCACGCTGCATATGAAGCACTTGAGGATGCAGGCTATGTGCCATATTCCACTAAAACTTGGAGTCCAGAAACATTTGGGTGTTATGTAGGAGTTGCAACCCACGATTACCTTCAGAACATGCGAAATGAGATCGATGTGTATTATAGTACAGGTGAGTCTTAATATAGGCATAAGATGACCATTGAGAAAAGTTCCCTCCCAGGCACATTGAAGGCTTTCTTGAGTGGTCGCATTTCATACGCAATGAAGCTGAGCGGCCCTTCTGTCGTTGTCGACACCGCATGCTCCTCCTCTGCTATGGCTTTCTACCAGGGTGCTCGAGCACTCAATAATGGAGATTGCAATGCTGCACTTGTTGGCGGCGTCAACATCGTCTCCAGTCCCGATGTACGTAGATCTTGAGTTAACCTCCATCAATATTAATTTAATTTTTCAGATGTTCTTGGGCCTTGATAGGGGTCACTTCCTAAGTTCGACTGGTCAATGTAAGGCTTTTGATGTTTCTGCAGACGGTTACTCTCGATCCGAAGGTGTTGGCATGTTTGTCTTGAAACGACTTGCTGACGCTATGGCCGAGAACGATAATATTCTTGGAGTCATCCGGGGCATTGAAGTCAATCAGAGTGGACTTGCCCATTCAATTACGCATCCCCATGCGCCTACCCAAGCCAACCTTTTCCGTCGCGTCCTCCAGACTGCAGATATCAATGCTCATCGCATCAACGTGGTCGAGGCTCATGGAACCGGTACGCAAGCCGGTGACCCCAATGAGCTGGAGAGTATTCGAAGCGTCTTCGCTCAGAATCGCCCCTCTGATAATCCCCTCCACGTCACCTCTGTTAAATCCAATATTGGACACCTCGAAGCAGCATCTGGCGCTGCTGGTCTAGCTAAACTTCTGCTGATGCTTCGTCACAGATTGATCCCTCCTGTGATATCACTCAAGAACTTGAATCCTCGCATTGTAGATCTTACCTCCGACAACACCATTATTGATACCGCTTTGACTGCCTGGCTACCGTCGGAGGGCAAGTCACGGGTCGCCCTATTGAATAACTTCGGCGCTGCGGGTTCAAATACTGCCATGATTGTCGAAGAGTACCTTGCTCCTCCTTCTGGAGAAGTCGCCACAGGGCTGCCTGTTGTCTTCGGTATTTCAGCAAGGGATTCAAATGCGCTGAATGACCTCCGTAAACACATCATTAAGTGGATTCAAGACCCAAAGCATGTAGATGAGCCTCTCTTTAACATCGCATATACATCGACTGCCCGTCGGCATCTCTATGAACACCGCCTCGCTGTTTCTATCAAATGCAAGGAAGAACTCGTTGAGAAGCTTGGGAAGGCCTCAGCTTTCCAGGTCAAAGATGGCCCTTTCACAGCTGTATTCGTTTTCTCGGGTCAGGGAAGCCAGTACCTTGGTATGGGCCGCTCTCTGTATCAGACATCGCCAATGTTCAAGAAAGTCATTGACGACTGTCATTCAATACTTGTCGCCGCTGGTTTCCCTGGTGTTCTTCCAATCATTGTAGCTGAAGGGAATTCAAGCGGTCTCACGAAATTCGAGGAATTTGAAGCAAGTCAAGCCGCCATATTCTCTCTGGAGTATGCTCTAGCCAAACTGTGGATATCTTGGGGTATCACTCCCAGTGCTGTAGTTGGTCACAGGTATAGTCTTTCTTTGAATTTGTTGGTAACCTCCATCTAACATGATTTCTAGTCTTGGCGAATACGCTGCGTTGGCTGTTGCGAATGTTCTCACCTTGAAGGGTGCCCTCATGATTATTGCAAATCAATCGCGATACATGATCCAAAAATGTGCTGTGGACTCTACTTCGATGCTCGCGGTGCACCTGCCGTCCCTAGATATACAGAATATCATCAATTCCTCCGGTGAATTCTCTGAAGTTTCAATTGCATGTATCAACAGCTCCGTTGATAACGTTCTCGCTGGTCCGATTTCCCAGCTGAGAACCCTCAAATCACACCTCGACGCGCATGTCCACTGCAAAAACGTTCTGCTACCTGCACCTTTCGGCTTCCACAGTTCAGCCATGGAACCTCTTGTTGAAGACCTCAGAGAACTCTGCAAATGCATCAACATCAATGCTCCATCCATTCCCGTTATCTCCAATGTCTTCGGTTCTCTGGTCTTGCCGGGCGATGCATCTGTCTTTGATGCTGGCTATTTCGCTCGTCATTGCTCTGAACCTCTGCAATTTGCGAAAGGTATCCAGGATTTGTTTGCGAGCGCAACGGTGTCTGAGATTGATGCATGGATTGAGATTGGACCGCACACAGCCACTTTCCTGATGCTCAAGAACATCGCTCAGGTGCCAAAGTCCTCCCTTTTCCTTGGTTCCCTTGACGAACAACAGGAGTCTTGGTCAATGCTCACCGCGACACTTTCCCAGTTATACACTACTAATGCTCCCATTCGTTGGCGTGACGTTTTCTCTCATATCTCTGCTTCCTGTGTCAGTTTCGTCACGTACCCGTTTTCCACGACGAAATTTTGGGTGCCATTCACAGAAGATAGTCCAGCTTCAGTTCATTCTCCTGCAATAGCATCGCCCAGTCGGCCACCGCCCGTTCGCCTTAGTACTGGGTTTGACTTGCTCGGAGCCTGGTCACAGTTTCCCACCAAAGAAAATGGTCAGATTGCAATTTTTGAGACACCAATCAGCCAATTGGCCAGTTCCATTCGAGGTCACAGTGTTGGTGGAAGGCCGCTCTGTCCAGCATCAGTCTATCTTGAGCAAGTTTTCGCAGGCCTCAAACTTGCATACGAGAAACTTTCTATCCCTTCCTCCGGTGAACACGTCATCTTGCGCAGTATCGAGTTCGCAAAGCCACTCGTGTATCACGAGGAGGTTTCAAGGACGGTCATCACAAATATCACGATAGGGTCAGATAGCAGTGGGAAGTTCTTCGTTGCATCTCGTGTTGATGGATCTTCGGAAGAGTCCGTTCATGTTCATGGAAGATTTAAGACAGAGATGCTTTCAAGGACCCAGACAAAGTTCCACCGTACGCTTCCTGTAGTCAATCGTCACACAGAAGCCGTTATCAAGCCAAAGAATGGAAAGACACCTCAATTTTTCTCGACTCGTACAGCTTACGAAATCATCTTCCCTCGCGTCGTCGATTATGCTAAGGAATATCGCACAATGCAATCGATCACAGTCGATTCCACTAATATGGAAGCTTATGCTTCAGTTAAACTTCCAGCATCCCACGGTCATGGCAGGTTCATTGTTCATCCCGTGTTTATCGACACACTTCTTCATGTCGCTGGATTTGTCGCAAATATGCATGGAAGCGTCAACGATGCTTACATTTGTAGGGAAGTTGAATCTGTGAAAGTGATCCCAGAGCAAGTTGATAACAATGCTTCATACGGCATCTACTGCAGCAATGGATGGCTTCCAGACAAGGATGTCATGTTGGCCGAGACATACGCTATCAAGCTCAGCGAACCCCCTGTGCTCGTTGCCCATCTGAGAGGGATGCACTTCAAGAAGGTTCGCCTTACCAGCTTGAAGAAAGGCCTTGAGCTCGCTTCTGGAAAACTTGGTACAGAGTATCGCCGTGCTCTTTCTCCCTCTAGATCTCTGCCAACTCGAGCGGTTCAAAAGCCTTCCATGTCAGTCGCGTCTTCTGTCTCCATTACCCCTTCCGTTCCTGTTGTTCATGACAGATTTGAGAGGGAGCTTCAGAGTGGAATGTCATCTCCGCGCACATTGGTAGCTGATGAAAGCCTGCCTGAGCCTGCACCCTTCGCTGTTGACGACGATGTGGATATCAGGAGTATTCTTGCCACTATCCTTGATGTCAGTCCTAAAGATATTGACTTGGACCTCGATCTCGAAAGTTTTGGTCTCGACTCTTTGACTTCGATTGAGGCCCTGGCTGCTCTCAAGACAAAATTCAAGTTGGACCTTCCTGGAGCCTTTTTCAACCATCACCGCACCGCACGTGAGATCCAATCATATCTTTCCTTGCAGATATCTACTGCCAAGATGCAGAATTCTCCTCGGGCAATGAAACAGTCTGTACACAACTCCGCACGCGACATTGTCACTTACAATGTCTCGCCTCCCAAGGTGACCGTCCCGGAGCCCGATTTTTCTGTCAAGATTCCCGCTGCCAGTGCCACTCGCCTCACCAAGGCATTGAAACTTGATACTATTCCACTTCCTCTCCAAAAGTCTGCTTTCAAAGCTCTCCCTCTTTTCCTTATCCATGATGGTAGTGGTTTGATCAACTATTACAATGGTATCACGTCCCTTGAGCGTCAAGTGTGGGGCTTCAACAACCCTCATTTCATATCCTCGGAACCCTGGTCAGGTGTACCTGCAATGGCTTCCGCATACGCCAAATACATCTCAAATATTACGACTGGGCCCGTTATTCTCGGAGGTGAGCATGGTTCTAAATAAGTTCTGCCATCGCACTAGAATTTCTATTCAGGATGGTCCTTTGGTGGAGTGGCTGCATATGAGACATCTCTTCAACTTGCGAAGATGGGTATCAAGACCCAGGGCATCCTTCTCATCGACTCCCCCAGCCCAATCAATCATGTCCCTCTTTCCGATGCGCTCATTGAATCTGTGGTCAACCTTGATTCTCGTAGTGCAAATTCCGATCTGGGTCGTTTAGTCAAGGCGCAATTTGCGATGAATGCACGTATGCTTGGGAAATACGACCCTTATGCCACTGGTGGAACTTGTCCTCCCTTGGTCTTACTTCGTTCCTCAGAAGGTTTCAATCCTTCGGGTGTTTCAAATGTACCCATTTGGCTTGCAGATCGTAGTGATCCAAGTATTGCTACTGCCGGTTGGGACAGCCTCGCATCTCAACCATTACAGGTTTTAGATATTCCCGGTCATCATTTTACACCATTTTACCCTGCTAACGTGAGTATCGGTATACATCTCTTGAACGACCAATATCTAACTTTATCTACAGGTTAAAGGAGTTGCTAAGCGTATGATGGAGGCGTGCAAGCTTATCGAACAAGCGTGAAATTATCATGGAATTGTATCCGATACCCTTAGTTAAGGATTCTTATTTGCTAGAATTATTATTTAGAATCATGTATTTGGAAGTTTTGAACTGCACTAGTATAGCTGTATCGTTGTAATTTTAGTCATATCATCATTGAATAACTGAATAAATGAGGTGTACAATTGGTCTTCGATGTCAGGCTCAGTAATTAATTTAACAAGTAGGCTCAACAGAGATAAGCCTGCGGTCTATACTTCCTCCCTTTCTCCCTCTCGTCCTCGGATTATGCATTTATGTATAGACTAACACTCCTATGGATCTTGACCCCATGTTGTATTTGCTGAGGATGACATCTTGCAAACTCAAGTTGAATATCTTGTCGATAACTATACCACACTTGATTTACGTACCATAATCAAGTTAGCCATTCGTGGCCTCCTTATTGATATTTGAGACCTAAAGGAAGTTTCTCGCCTATCCACCGGACGCTTTGTAGCTTCAGTTGGCCATATGCAGGAAACAATGCACCATGAAATTCCTCCTCCTCTTCCAAGTGTACTGGAGTAATAACACATCAAGCATCTATTTCCGCATGTTAATTGTGTTCCAAAGTCTCACGAAGTCACTCCGGAAATGTGATCTGTGAGTCGCCTGTGAACCTTGTGTCCCAGATTTACACACAAGAACGAGATAAGAACAAAAGGGTAAAACGTTGCAAGGTCGATTCCAATGTCCTTCAATGACTTACAACATTATTCCAGTATTCAGGTCGAAGCATTTGCAAATCATCCAACGAAAATATCCGTGCTAATGAATGGCTAATGAATGGTGGGTTTTATTCTTGACTGGACCTCCCTTTTGAAATAAATATCAACACTTATAAGTACGTATCAGCACTTATAAGCACAGATCAACATACTACAAACAGATTTCCTAATGTCGATCGTGTACTGAATATTTTTGTTCCAAGAAATTCGACCGTGATGAGCATTGGCATGGTTTGCAACGGATGAGAGAGTTCCCAGAGACGCCGAAGGGGTAGTAAGTGATGCTTTCTCACTGAGGGTACATCTTAATATTGCGCAGTTGCAGATATTGATCGATACCAAGTTTGAATTCCTTTTGGTTCGATAGATTAATTAGCTCGGAATTGACCAGGGCGATAATCCAGCAAAATAACATGTCTCAAAGTATGAAGGTTGTAAAGGGAGGTCTCTTCGGGAAGAATAGATCAAAGCGTGAATGGGTAGCTGAGTGAAGATGAGTCACCAAAAGGAAGATAACAGGCCATACCTTGCATCAAGAAAGTCAATTGTAACGTCAATCTAGAACACTTGCTATCGGACTGTTCCTAGCAAACACGATCGTCATGCGTGTACATCATGTAGGCAAAGATAACGGATGTTATCCGCTGGAAGGTCAACTTTCTGATGCATTCTAGCAGGGTTCCGTGTTGTGTAGGCACCACGCGAGAAAGCGAAAAGAAAATACTTATCTTGTCGCCCTTAGCACCTAGCAAGAAATAGCGATCAGTGAACTTGGACAAAAAGTACTTGACGCCCCACATACAGTTTCGCACGAGGAAGTCACGACCATTTTTGACATGTACATCGAAATTCCAGGCGCAGAAGCGCCTGATGTGATCTGCTGACAAAAGGAAATGACCTATGACAGACACACACTCGCTTTCTGAATGGTAGATATGAACAGTGTTGCGGCTTTCGCAACAGGATATGCTCCGAAACCGGCCTGTAGAACTGTAAGAAAAAAGCCGTGCTCACGCTAAGAGGCCGTACCCGATAGCATACCATTTGCTTGTTTCTTGACAAAAATAAGCTAGTTGCACAATTCTCAAGCTGTCGACATCAAACTGACCACCTGTGCTAATTTTAAGTGTCCAATGGCCATGTTCTAGAGGAATTATGAATGATGCAGGACGATCAGAGTCAGTCATCTGGACTTCACAACCAGTGAAGACTAAAGGCAAATCCTTAAGAAAATATAGGACTGGAATGCATATCCAAATTTCTGATCATTCTATGACCATTTAAAAGCCATTACATCACTCTCTTGTGTATCTGCTTAACCTACGCACCAATCAGAAACAATTCTAACAGATTATCAAGGACCAGCTCCTCCAAAGTTAGAAACATTACCTTGTCAATCCGAGGCAACCCTCACAACTGTCTTTGCTTTATTCTCTCCCTTCTGAACAGCCAGAATTGCTTCGCCAACTTTGTCAAGCCCGTCCCAAACTTCCTCACGCCACTTGATTCTACCTTCCGCAATCATCTTCGGCACAACCTCATAGAATTCCTTTTCATATTCTGGCTTCAGCATGCCCACAAGAAAGCCGTGTATATCAAGGCATTTTTCAAAAATTTTATTCAAGTTCTGTAACAAGTCTTGGAGTCAAGGCCGTAAAAACAAGCTCGGTGACGTACCCTGACCGGGGCATGGCCAGTATTATAACCTAATAGAGACATTACCCCGATGATACCAGAGATTCAATATAATCATCGTACCTGCAATCATGCCGCAAATCTACAGTACAGTTCAAAGTTTGTTACAAAAAGAACACAGATGGCTGCTTACTATGAACCTTGCGCCGTCCGACGCAGCATCGAGAGCTGCTGAAAAAGTATCGCCACCGACATTATCCCAATAGCTTGTATGTCGTCAACCAAGCTCGATGTCATACGATGAAGCAACGACGTACATATCGATAGGTCCTTCCTTTTGAAGAACTTCTCTTGCATCGGTTGTTTTATGATTGAAAGTGACATCAGCCCCTATTTCTTTCATAAAATTCACCTTCTCCTCTGAGCCAGCAGATGCAATGACTCGACTTCCATCCATCTTAGCGAGCTGAATGACAATACTACACAGAGCTAAGTATGGAACCAAGATAGACACATCTTGAGTTTGCTTACGATCCCACGGGACCTTTGATCCAAATGTTGTCAGACAATCAACTCCGATGAAAAAACTTGAAAGAAGAAAAGATACCTCCACCAGTTGTCACAAAAACTGTGTCGCCCTGTACGATGATAATTCGCGCGCAGACATTAACCATACTAACAATAACCCACCTCCTTTACACGTGAGTATTTCTTCCAGGCCATATATGCAGTTTGTCCTAAGTCAAATACTTAAAGAAAATATCCTGATATTTGATGAGACACCTACCAGGCATTCCAGCTGGGCCAATGAAAGCTGATAAAGGAAGTTTGTACTGGTTATTAATAACATGCGTAGTTTTGAGATCGGTACAAATGTTATACTGTTGGTGCTCTGCGCAATCCACTAAGTGTATATATCATGCAGATAATTGAATGTATACGCACGAAATAAACCGTAAATATAGTCACCATTCTTGACACCATCATGCTCTGAACGAAGTACAACGGCGATGCCATGACCAGTGAGCCTAGACCAGAATATTGGGATGGTCACTAATACCAACAACGTAAGAACTCACGGTTCTCCTATACGAAACGCAGGCTGTGAATTGAGATATGCTCAATAAACTCTGCTGGCAAGACTGAGACTGCTTGCCACGTATGATTTGATCTGAGGCTCGCGCATCTTTCCGCGAAAGTAAGGGTCGACAGATAAATAAAGCATTTTAACGAGAAAACCTCCGTTCAGATTAACATTCTCCAAGTCGATGGTTTGAGATTCGTCAAAAACTGTCGTCTTCCCCGGTTCGGGATATCCTGAGTTCAAAAAACATGAATGAACCCAAGAAATATGCGACTTGCTTGCTATTCACCAGTAGGAATAGACATGAACAAAACACGTCCATTAGTTATAGGAGCCATGATTATCTGACAATGACAGCTGTCGACTGATAAGCTGAGGTTTGATCAACAAGTACGGCGTCAGCGTACCTGTCAGCTGGTCTCAACTGGTCTCACATGTCACACTTTGGAGGACTCCCCGTAGGCAGTCTAGGTTTCCCTAGATTGCTCCATGCCGAGATGCCGAACATGAATTTCAAATTAAGGGGGTCTCCCCAGACTAGATACAGTGATTTGGACAGGGGTCTGGACCCCTTGCCAGACTTCCCGATATTTCTAGCCTTTTATGGATAGTTGGATCAAACTTATATACCATATACAGAATTTCTCCCGATGGAATGGAGACGGATATAGGCTTACAATCTCTTTTGAGTTACTCTATCAGCTCCATATGTGCTATTTCCCAAGAAAACGCAGGTCAAAGACAGTGAAAGTTTCATTTTGTGGCATTGCCATTAAGCACCACATGCCTGAATGGTATGATATATAATGCCAAGTATTGCACAGCTCGCAAGTAATAGCTCGTCCTCAGGGTGACTCAAGAGAAGTTAGTTATTCATGATTTGTCGCAATACTATACAAGACATGTGTGTGACATAGTGATGTCACATCTAAGGAGTGTTTCCTCAGACCATAGAATAAGGTTTGTGGAACACTCTCAGATTCTCCCAGATTCCTATGGGAAGTCATCCTTTGTTCTGATTCAGCATTTCTTTTGAAATCAAAAATTTATAATATGACATCTAGGTAATAGTGACTGAGGTGGGCTCCCTGTCACAAACTTCATTTGAACCATAACTCTGGGAATACTTGACTGATTTCAACAATCTAAATGGCTACCAAAATCCCTTAAGGAGATCTTTCAAATGGTACCAAAAATGTCTCAAAGCAATCAGTATTCACCAAGTTATCAGCAGATCAGTTGGCAATTACCAAGTTACCAGACACTAAACTGCTAATATCTTGGGAACTACTCAACATAATCATTTGCTTCAATGACCATTGTAAAGCTCTCTTCAATGTGCTTCTTTTGGCTATAAATAGAACCAAAGGCAATAAGATCCCATGGAGATACAAGGTCCTCAATGTTTGT
>Ga0153947_1000466_pt1 | contig 19644 bp, 23 predicted proteins | sample TSNJ031MetaG_FD_104697 | JGI IMG/M metagenome (GOLD analysis project Ga0153947, IMG submission 104697) | Attine ant fungus gardens microbial communities from New Jersey, USA - TSNJ031 MetaG | ecosystem: Host-associated > Fungi > Mycelium > Unclassified | place: USA: New Jersey, Wharton State... | reverse complement strand
TGTGGTGAGCAGACGGGGAAACGGGAAGTGGAATGTCTCACGTGAACGCAGGTAACGCTCTGGTGAGCTAACTGTTAACTTCGACTAATGACGCTCAGGAAAGCCTTCGCGTCAAGTCTTTGTAAACAGTGGATCTCGCCGCCGCTAAAAACACCTGCCGGATTGTTCACTTAGAGATATTCCACTTCCCGTTTCCCCGTCTGCTCACCACAGCGTCACCTGCGTCCACTTAGAGAGATTCCGCTTCCCGTTTCCGCTGGTCTGATGCCCCAGAACATGCCTAAAATGATTAAGATTTACCTATACCTATACCTATACGTGTTAAACTTTTTGCCTCATTTTAAGAAGATCAGCTGTTAATAACACTCCTACATTCAAAAAGGTTTATCTTAGTGCATGTGTTAAGCATCTCGACCACTATCAGCATAACTTGTCGAGAATAGCGACTGGGTGGGGGGCGGTGGTTTCAGGCGAACGATCAGAGGGCGGTTTTAGCACCTGACAAAATCACCGCTTATGCAGACCCGGCGCGAAAGCATTCTTGAGCGTCGCGGTCGGAATTAGCGGAAGTTTGTCAGGTGCGTTGCCCGGGTTCGCATGAAACCACCGCCCCCCATCCAGCCGTGTCCCGTCAAGCTATAGCTATACTCAACTCTTGGAGAGCGAAAAAATAAACTCAGTCCCCACTCCCTCGGTACTAATCACGTTGATATTTTCACCATGGGCCTGAAGGGCTTCTTTGACGATGGCAAGCCCCAGGCCGGTGCCTTTTTTATCTTTACCGCGGGATGGGTCGGTTTTATAAAAACGTTCCCAGATTTTATTGAGGCAGTCCCGGGGGATTCCTTCACCGTAATCTTTCACTGAAATAAAGGCCTTATCACCACGGTCGGTGGTTTCAATGATGATATCAGACTCCGGGTTGCTGAATTTGATCGCATTGTCCAGCAGATTATAGAGCACCTGCTGAATCTTCCGGTGATCAGCTGTTACATATAAATTCCTGGAGGCAAATAAGAGTTCAATGGAAATCTTTTTACTGGTACAGGTGCCTTCAAAGGAAGCGGCAGTATTTTTGATTATTTCGTGGATGTCAAAGACATCTTTATTCAGCAGGGTCTCTTTGGAATCATAGTCATTGAGAGCCAGCAGGTCCTGAGTCAGATCGGTCAGGCGCTCAGTCTCAAATAAAATGATCTTCAGATATTTCTCATGAAACTCCGGCGGAATGGTTCCATCGGTTATAGCCTCCACATACCCTTTTATAGAGGTCAGTGGAGAGCGGAAATCATGTGATACATTAGCGACGAACTTCTTTTGGTAATCCTCCATATCCCTTAGATGGGTGGACATATAATTCAGCGATGCCGATAAATATCCCATCTCGTCCTGAGTGGTGACCGGAATCTCATATTCCAGATTACCCGTTGCATATTGTCGGGCCGCGGTGGTAACTTTGCGCAGTGGTACATAAATGAAATAATGAAAAGCGGCCAGGATTACAAAGGAAAGGATGAATATTACCAATACGGTCAAGTAGACAACACCGAGTAAGGCATCCCGGTGACTTTTTATGTCGGCTACAGGCTTGTGGATCAGAATATAGCCTTTGGTCGAAAATCCCTGTGTCACCGGATGGATAATCGTCATTACATCTTCGTTAAAGTAGTTGTGATAATTGCCGGTGATATACTGGGCACTGCCGCCTTCAGCCGGGTTAAAATCATCAATTTGTCCCGGTGATGAATGAGACGAATTTGTTTTCGCGTAGGTGATCATCGTTCCGTCTTTTTCGACGAACCAGACAGTGGCGCTCAGATAGGTCTCCATCCCCTCCAGCTGAGTGCGGACACTTGCCAGTGTCAGGGTATCGGAGAAATAACCGGGCAGATAATCAGTCGCAATTAAATTGGCCTCTTTGTACAGCGTCTGTGACGTTTCTGCCTCCAGACGCCCGATGATCAGGGTCGATGAGAGTGTGGCAACGGCAAAGAAGGACAGGAAGCCAAAAATAATATATATGATGATAAATTTCAGATAGAGCGTGCTGCGCATGTTTTATTTCACCTCAAATTTATAACCGATACCCCATACTGTTCCAAGGCTCCAGTTATCATGATCTTTGATCTTTTCCCGCAGTCGTTTGATATGCACATCAACGGTGCGCGTATCGCCGATATATTCATAACCCCAGATTTGGTCTAGCAGCTGCTCTCTGGTAAAGACCTGATTGGGTGAGGAGGCGAGGAAATATAAAAGTTCCAGTTCCTTGGGCGGCATTTCCACCGGTTCTCCATCAACCATTACAGAATAATTGCTCAGATTGATTACGATACCCGGATATTCCACATATTTGCCATGGGGAGCGGCCGCAACCGCAGGTTTTGGTGTCTGATAACGGCGGAGGACCGCCTTTACCCGTGCGACCAGTTCTTTTGAATCAAATGGTTTCATAATATAGTCATCGGCCCCCAGTTCCAGGCCCAGAACCTTGTCAAATACTTCCCCTTTGGCCGAGAGCATGATGACCGGTACATCCGATTTTGCACGGATCTCGCGGCAAACCTGATAGCCGTCGATACCGGGCAGCATCAGATCCAGAAGGATCAGGCCCGGCTCATAGGTTTCGTAGGCGGTAAGAGCCTGTTCGCCGTCATGGACCATCATTGTATCAAAGCATTCTTTATTCAGGTAGAGGGAGATCAGTTCTGCAATATTCTCATCATCATCTACAATCAGTATTTTCTGTTTAGCCACTATAATGTTACCTCCTTATACTGCATCTTATTTAAACTCAACGATGGTTACTCCCGCATCGCCTTCTCCGAATTCTCCCAGGCGGTATGATTTGATATGCTTTTGCCGCTTCAGGTATTGATGGATGCCGCTTCGTAAGGCTCCCGTTCCTTTGCCGTGGACAACACGGACCTGATTGAGGTGGGAAAGATAGGCATCATCCAGGTATTTATCCAATTCCATAATTGCTTCATCGACGGTCTTTCCGAGCAGATTGATCTCGGAGCTGATCGTCATAGTTTTGTTCATTTTCATTTTGCCGGAGGATGTTTTTTGCATTTGTTTTGCAGTTATGCCGGTATCCTCCCCGATAATCTCCAGATCGGATATATGAACCTGTGAGCGCAGGATGCCCATCTGGACAAAAAGATTACCTTTCGCATCCGGCAGAGAACTGACCGTACCATTCAGATTCAGACTGAGTACTTTGACCGACTCACCCAGGCAGAGATCGCTGGCTTTAAGCTCTTTCTTGGGCCGCAGCGGCTCGCTTTTCTGTGCCGGGGCAGTTTCGCTGATCTTTTTCCGCAGCTTTTCCCGCTCCCGTTCCATATCTGCAGCCGATACGCTTTCTTTACCGAATTTACGGAAATTCTTCATTGTCTCATCAGCTACGTCTTTGGCATCGCGAAGAATTGCGTTAGCCTTTTCTTTTGCTTCCTGAATGATCTTCTCCCGCTGTTCTTCCAGCTTCTGGCGCTTTTGCTCGGTCTTTGCCTTCAGCCGTTCGATCTCATCTTTGTGGGCGGCGATTTCAGCCTGTTCCTGAGCGATCGTGTGGCGGCTGGATTCCAGGTCGGTGAGCAGATCTTCGAAAGATTCATCCTGTTCGGACAGGCGTTCTTTTGCATCATCGATGATATAATCGGGCAGTCCCAGTTTGCTGGAAATGGCAAAGGCATTACTTTTCCCGGGAATTCCGATCAGCAGGTGATAGGTTGGCCGAAGGGTTTCTACATTAAACTCGCAGCAGGCATTTTCGACACCGGGTGTGGTGAGGGCGAATACCTTCAATTCACTGTAATGGGTGGTTGCCATGGTCCGGATGCCCTGCCCGTGCAGATGGGACAGGATTGCAATGGCCAGCGCCGCGCCTTCGGTAGGGTCGGTTCCGGCACCTAATTCATCAAAGAGGACCAGTGACTGTTTATCAACATCTTTCAAAAATGAAACTATATTCGTCATATGGGAAGAGAAGGTACTGAGACTCTGCTCGATACTCTGCTCATCGCCGATATCGGCATAGACTTCCCGGAAAACAGCTAATTCAGAACGGTCCAGCGCCGGAATATGAAGTCCGGCCTGACCCATCAGGGTAAACAGCCCGGTGGTTTTTAAGGATACGGTTTTACCGCCGGTGTTGGGTCCGGTAATGATCAGCAGATCATAGGTGTCTCCCAGAGGAACGGTAATCGGAACGACCGATTTCTTATCCAACAGCGGATGACGTCCCTCGCGGATGAGGATCCGTCCTTCGGTGTTAAAGACCGGCTTACTGGCATTCATGTCCAGCGCCAGTGTCCCTTTGGCGAAAATGAAGTCCAGTTCGGTCAGTAATTGATGGTTGGTGCGGATTTCAGTTATAAACGCCGCAGTCTGCTCGCTCAGCGAAGCCAGGATTATTTCGATTTCTTTCTGTTCCTTAGCATAAAGCTCTTTCAAGTCATTATTGATCTTAATCACTGCCATCGGTTCGATAAAGACGGTCGAACCGGTAGCGGACTGGTCGTGGATCATCCCCGGAACCTGGCTGCGGTATTCGGCCTTGACCGGAATACAGTAGCGCTCATCCCGCATGGTGACAATCGGATCCTGGAGATAGGTGCGGTAGGTACCATGCACCAGATTATTAAGAGTTGTATGGACCTTATCATTCATCTGTCCGATCTGCCGGCGGATTTGCCGCAGTGCACTGCTGGCATCGTCGCTGATTTCATCTTCCGAAAGGATACAGCGGCGGATCTCGGTAGTCAGAGGGGTCAGCGGTTCCAGTGTTCGAAAGTGGGTGTCCAGGCAATCGGCCAGTTCATCAACGGTATCATGTCTGCCATAGGTTTTAGCCCGGCCTGCGGTTTCCAACAGTCTGCAGATGCGCAGCAATTCGGGAATACTTAAAGAAGCGCCGATTTCCAGACGTTTCAGAGAATCTTCCACACCATAGGCGCCGCTAAAAGACAGCCGCCCTTTTTTCACGATCCGCGTAAAGGCCGCTGCTGTTTGTTCCTGTGCAAGGTCTATTTTATCAACACTGGTCATGGGGGAGAGGCGCTTGCATAAGAACTTGCCTCCCGGGGAAGAAGCGTGGGCTTCTAATAAATCAATGATCTTGTCGTATTCTAGCTTTTTTAATGTTTTTTTGTTCATAATATTCACCTATGTACATTCTAACTTATTTACGGAATAAAGAAAAGGGAAAAAGATATTTGAAGAATACACAAATGAAATAAATTTTCCAAATATTTGAAAATCAGGTGACTGTAACCTATCAGATCAGCCCGGACAAAGTCGGTAAACGAGAAGAATATGGACAGTTTGTTACAAAGAAGTTAAAAATCCTGCCCGAAATTGGATAATTATTGAACATTTTCCTTTGATACGGTATACTTATAAAGTAGTCGTAAAGGAGGAAAATATGTCTGTAGAACATAATGTGCCTCCAAAGGAAGATGAGAGTGCCGGGAAGCAGGGTGTACAGTCTGAGCCTGAGGAGCAGGAAGAATTTTCTTTTTTACAAGAGACCATTAAGGATGAACAGCCTAGTGGCAAACGAACATTTTATAGGATCGTTAAGATAGCAGGCGCGGGGGCGATATTTGGTTTCGCAGCTTGTGTTAGTTTTTTTGTGCTAAAACCATGGGCAGAAGCCAAGTTTGCGAAGGATCCTTCGGAAATTGTCATACCGCAGGACAGCGATGAGGAAGAAACGCAGCCGGACGACGCGGCTGCGGAAGAGCAAACGCCGGTGCCGGCGGAGATGACGATTGAAAGTTATCAGGAACTCAATTTAGCAATCTATGAGGTTGCCGCCGCTGCGAATAAAAGTGTGGTAGAAGTGACCGCAGTGCATGGTGATGACAGTTGGATGAATGATGCATATGATACCAGGGAAAGCGTATCCGGAGTATATTATGACGATAACGGTCAGGAGATACTAATCCTTACTTACAGCAGCATCTCGAAGGATGCTGAAAGTTTGACGGTAACATTTGCCGATAATCAAAGTTACAGCGCGGCGCTTAAAAAGCGGGATGATAATCTGGGGATTGCCGTAATAAGCATACCGCGAAATAATATTAAACAGGGTACCTGGTCGCAGATTGAGCAGGGAGTGCTGGGGAATTCTAATCTTACAACCCGCGGTGAAGGTGTGATCGTCCTTGGAAAGCAGTTCGGATACGCGAGCGGCATGGGATATGGAATTATCAGCTCGGCAAGGAATACGGTGATGAAGGCGGATGGCGAGTATTCCATCATCAGTACGGATATTACTGCAGCCGGAGACGGAACAGGGGTGCTTGTCAATCTAAAAGGAGAGATTATCGGGTTGATAGATCAAAGCATCTCCAATACGGACAGTATGAATCTGGTAACCGCTTATGCAATTTCAGGATTGAAAAGTGCAATACAGGAATTATCAAATGGTAAAGGGGTGCCTTACATCGGAATCTGGAGCGCTGATATCAGCGAAACGGTTGCCGGTGAACAGGGTATGCCCGAAGGTATATATGTAAAAGAAGTAAATCCGGACTCTCCGGCGATGAAAGCAGGAATAAAGAGCGGAGATATCCTGATCAGTCTTAAGGGGGAGGATATTACCAATATGAAACTCTATAATAAGGAGGTCGCATCCTGCAGTACCGGGGAAGCGGTGAAAATAGAAGGTAAGCGGCTGGGACCGGAAGGTTACGTGGACATTACATTTAATGTCACGATCGGCAGCTATGAATAGAAAAGGAAAAAGAGGAACAAAATGAGATATATTAATACATTGCGTGAAAGTGAGACGATCAGGGCAACCTATCTGTGTAAAGGGAAGCGAAGTGCAGAGACCAGAAATGGAAAACCATACGACAATCTGCTTCTGCAGGATAAAACGGGGACACTGGACGGCAAGATATGGGACCCGAATTCCAACGGAATTGCTGATTACGATGAAAAAGATTTTATTGAGGTGGTCGGCGATGTTATCAGCTATAACGGTAACATGCAGCTGAATATCAAACAGTTGAGGGTTGCACGGGAAGGGGAGTATGATCCTGCGGATTATATGCCTGCTTCAGAAAAAAGTATCGAGGGTATGTATCAGGAGCTGCTGGGCTTTATCGCACAGGTTCAGAATACATATCTGCGCGGAATCCTCAATTATTATTTTGTGCAGGATGAGTCATTTATTAAGAAATATAAAGCGCATTCTGCCGCTAAAACAGTGCATCATAGCTTTTCCGGCGGGTTACTGGAGCATACGCTGAGTGTGGTAAAGATGTGTGAATACTTCATCGGTGCGTATCCGATCCTGAATAAGGATCTTTTGTATACCGCGGCCATTTGCCATGATATTGGTAAGACCAGGGAGCTTTCCGCTTTCCCGGATAATGATTATACTGATGAAGGTCAGTTGATCGGACATATTGTGGTTGGTGTGGAAATGATAAATGATGCGATCCGGACGATTCCGGATTTCCCGGAAACGCTGGCGAATGAGCTGAAACACTGTATTGTGTCGCATCACGGAGAACTGGAATACGGTTCACCGAAAAAACCGGCATTGGCCGAGGCGATGGCTTTGAGTCATGCCGACTGTACGGATGCGAAGATGCAGACATTTATAGAAATATTTAAGGATAAAGAGACGACCGGCTGGATCGGATATAACCGGCTCTTTGATTCCAATTTGAGAAAGACGAGTATCTGATGAAAAAGAATGAAACAGCGGAAGTTACAATTGAAGATATTGGAGTAAATGGAGAAGGTATAGGCAGAGTAAATGGCTATACCTTATTTATTAAGGATGCAATTATCGGAGATAGAGTAAAAGTAAAGATCATGAAGGCCAAGAAGAATTATGGCTATGCCCGTTTGATGGAAGTTTTGAACCCGTCGCAGTATCGGGTAGCGGCGAAATGTCCGGTGGCGAAGCAGTGCGGAGGGTGTCAGATCCAGGAGTTAGCTTATGAACAACAGCTGGAGTTTAAAGAGCGAAAGGTGATTGAGAACCTGGAGCGGATCGGGAAAATTGATCCGCATTATTTGCAAGGTATTATTGAACCGATCATTGGGATGGAGGAGCCGTTCCGGTATCGTAATAAGGCACAGTTTCCAATTGGTAAGGACAAAGAGGGACATGCTATTACCGGATTCTATGCAGGAAGAACGCATGCTATCATAAAAAATGATGATTGCTTGTTGGGAATAGAAGAAAACGAGTTGATTTTAAAGTGTATCTTAAAGTTTATTAACGAATTCCGGGTGCCGGTCTATGATGAGGAGAAGCATTCAGGTTTGATGCGCCATGTTCTGATCAGGAGTGGCTTTCATACCGGTGAGATAATGGTCTGTCTGGTGGTTAATGGGGATGAGATCCCGCATAGTGATGTGCTTGTGGAGCGATTGACTGGTTTATTGCAGATTGAGAGTATTACGATCAGTGTAAATAAGGAAAAGGGCAATGTGATAATGGGGGATGAAATTAAGCTCCTTTATAATAAGCCTTATATTACTGACTATATTGGCGATGTGAAGTATCAGATATCGCCATTATCATTTTATCAGGTAAATCCGGTACAGACGAAGATACTTTATGAACTGGCGCTGGAGTATGCTAATCTGAAAGGGGCAGAAACGGTTTGGGATCTTTATTGCGGGATTGGGACGATTTCGTTGTTTCTTGCGCAGAAGGCGAGACAGGTTTATGGGGTTGAGATTATTCAGGAAGCTATTGATGATGCCAGGACTAATGCGCGGATTAATGGGATTGAGAATGCGGAATTCTTTGTTGGCAAGGCAGAGGAAGTGCTGCCCCGGATGTATAAGGAAGAGCGGGTGAAAGCAGATGTGATCGTAGTGGATCCGCCGCGCAAAGGATGCGATGAGACGCTGCTTGAGACGATGGTGCAGATGCAGCCGGAGCGGATTGTGTATGTGAGCTGTGATAGTGCTACATTGGCGCGGGATGTGAAGTATCTGTGTGAAGGGGGATATGAATTGAAGAGGGGGAGGGCGGTGGATCAATTTTGTCATACGGTGCATGTTGAAACCGTCGTGAAGCTGGAGCGGAAAGCTTGATAAATCAAAGGGTTTCGGGGTTTAGGAAGAGAAATGGACGTGTGTTGTTTTATAGTGATGATTAGTCCACGGAAACTTATTTTACCCCTGGGGTAAATTTAGATAAGAGAAACTAAATGGTGTGTAGTTTGAGAAATAGGAATTTGCGAGGTGTTTGCTTTTGGATAATAAAGAAGTATTACTTGCCAACTTAGATAAAGTTCACACTACTGTAATGGGGATTGATAGAATCAAGAACAACCTCAATTTAGCTGTGGATGATGTCGTTTCATGGTGTAAAGAGAAGATTTCTTCAGCGGATTGTCAAGTTATTAGGAGAGGCAAGAATTGGTATGCTGAGGTTGGGAACTGTATTATTACTGTAAATGCATATAGCTATACTATCATAACAGCACACCAAGCAAAGAATTAAATTTGAAGTTGTCGAGGTGAAATTTATATGCAAAGGTATATTTCTTTGTTAAGAGGAATTAACGTAAGCGGTAAAAATAAAATATCTATGTCTGAACTGAAATCCGGTTTTGCGGAATTGGGGTTCATTAATACTATTACTTATCTGAACAGTGGAAATGTAATTTTTTTGAGTGATATTGATGATAAGGCTGAGGTATCAGGAAAAATACAAGTAATGATAAAAAGCAAATTCAATTTGGACATACCGGTCTTTGTCTTGACTTTTGAAGAATTAGAAGACATTTTAAATAATGCTCCTGACTGGTGGGGAGATGATAATAAAGATATATATGACAACCTTATTTTTATTATGCCTCCTGTAACATATAAAGAAGTATTTAAAGAGATTGGTGAACCTAAAAAAGACTATGAGAAAATAAACAACTATAAAAATGCTGTTTTCTGGTCTTTTATTCGAAAGGATTATACAAAAACAAACTGGTGGGCAAAGACAGCCAGCTCAAACATAAGTGATAAGATTACAATCAGAACTGCAAATACTGTGAGAAAGATAGCAGAGTTAGGTAGTAAATAACGCAAATTCCAATTTGAAGGGAGAGCTATTATGAAGTGTAAAATACGGGAATGGCGGCTTTCGGATGCTCAAAATCTGGTGACCGCCATAAATAATAAGAAAATTCAGGACAATTTAAGAGATGGATTACCCTATCCCTATACGATTAAGGATGCGGAAGAATTTATTGCAAATATGTTGTCCGCAGATAAAGCAGTAACATATGCTTTTGCAATCACAGATGAAGATAAAGCAGTCGGTAGCATTGGAGTATTTCGTTGCAGCAATATCCATTTTAGAAGTGCTGAAATGGGCTATTATATTGCAGAACCATATTGGGGAAAAGGAATTGGAACAAGTGCAGTGGAGCAAGTTTGCAGATATATTTTTGAGAATACAGACATTGTAAGAATTTTTGCAGAGCCGTTTGCTTCTAATATTGCGTCCTGCCGTATTCTTGAAAAAGCCGGTTTTCAATGTGAAGGTATTCTGAGAAAGAATGCAATTAAAAACGGTACTTTTATTGACATGAAAATGTATGCATTGATTAATGAAGATTAAGAGCACCAAGGACTATTTTGAAGATATGACAGGAGGAAGTTTAATATGGACTATCCAATCGATTTAGTAGGAACGATAAAAGACCAGACTTTAAGATCATTATGGAGTCTAAATAATGTAATTAATAGTATACCGGATTCTTATTGGAAAAAAGAATATTGCGAAATGCCTGTTTGGAAACATGTATATCATACCTTACATTCGTTAGATCGTTGGTATATGAATCCCAGGATTTATAATGAACCCGCATTTCATATTGCGAATTTAAATAATTTAGATGTAAAAACAGAAGGCTATTTATCCAAAGAATTGATGAAAGATTATTATTTTCAAATTGAGAATAAAATAATAGTATATTTAGATAGCCTGAGTGATAAGGCTCTCTTAGAAACTCCGCCGGAATGCCCATATACAAGAGTTCATTTAATTTTGGCCCAGCATAGACACTTGGATATGCATATTGGAATGTTAATGGGATATATCATTGCTGGAGAAGGGTTATGGCCTCGTATTCTGGGACTTGAGTCTACATTCCCGGAGGGGAATTATTCGGTATATTTTTGATGCTGATGCTTATAGGACGGGGTGATTTGAAGAGGCGGACAGGGATTTTACGTAATAAGGAATGGAGAGGGATGCTATGCAGTTAGGAATTACCATACCTTTGCAGAAACATTTAAAAATAAAGACGTTACCTTATGGAGAGCAAACGGACTTGTTTTTTTGCTGGGAAATTCATATTATCAGTCTGCAGAGAAAGAATACATTGGTGGCGGTGAATGCAGCAAATCGGTTTGCAATTATACTTTGGGGAATGAAAGTACCCCAGTGGAAGGCATTGGAATGTGTTATTCAGGAAGGCATAAGGAGTGGCTTTCTGTTAGAGGGATATACACAGGAACAGGTAGAGGTGTATTTTGAGAAGGCGGGAGAAATAACTAAGACAAAAACTCATGGAAGGAGTCCGGTAGCGACTTTGAATAAAATGATTGAATACTTAAGATTTCTCCCCATGCAGATGGATAATGGAGAACTATATCAAGCTGTGCATAGCCATAGTGTGAACAGGGATTTATGTCATGCTACAGGATTTGAAGATTATGGATATCCAGTAGAATTTTTGGAAGAGGATATGAAACGAACAGGGATTATCTAAAATCATTTATGGATTGCGGAGGCTGCTTGTGAAATTTAATAATTACATATGTTTAAAAAAGAAATCTTTATTTTACTCCTATTTTATGTTTTTGGATATGGAGGAATATTTAGCGGACAGAATATTTATAAAGCATAAAGTGAATGTAAAGTTTGGAAAAGAATATGCCCAAAAAGGGAGTAAATACTTGTGTATATTTTGCAGAATCAGAAAAAGGGATGATAAGAAATTCAAGGATGCCTTGGAAGAGCTGAAGAATAGCATGTTGCTTTATGGGTATAGAGATTATGAGGAGTTTTGTATAAGAATGATGAACCTTGAGAAAAAATAAAGCTATGGGCAGAAAATAATGAATTTGGAAGTTTTTCTATCTGCTACTTTATAAAATTGCTTGCGGAAGTGAAAACGGCGGGTTACAATAACCATAGCTAAAATCTTTAGATTTTCAATTCATTGGGGTTTCACCCATTTTATCATATTGTTTGTTGAAAAAATAAAAAAGGGAGTAATTATAATATGGGATACAGTTTTTTAGATTTAGCAAAAGAAGTATTGGAACGAGAAAACATACCACTATCTGTGGAAGAAATGTGGGGATCGGCAGAAAGATACAGTTTACTGGATAAATTGTCTTCATCTGGTAAAACCCCTATCCGAACATTGTCGGCCAGATTATACGTCGATATTAAAAACAATGAAAATACTATCTTCATCCAAGTGAGTAAACGTCCGGCAAAATTTTTTCTAAAAGATTATACAGCAGGGTTGCAGGAATATGAAGAACGGCAGGAGCAGCCAAGAAAAAAGTTGAAATTCTCAGAACGTGACCTACATATCCTGCTTTCCAGTTTCGTAAACTCTGATGAGCATTTTAAATGCCTGACTAAGACAATATATCATGAGAATTCTAAACGTGAAAAGAGCGGAAAGAATCAATGGCTGCACCCGGATATTGTAGGGGTTCATTTCCCGTTTGATTCTTATACAGAGAATACATTAAAACTGTTTGATATTCTAAAGGTAAACCCATATAAATTATATTCCTTCGAAATGAAAATCAGCATGAACTTGTCAAATCTAAGGGAATGTTATTTTCAGGCTGTTTCCAATTCCAGTTGGGCGCATGAAGGCTATCTTGTAGCGTTACACATCTCAGAAGAGCCGGAATTGATGGATGAAATGAGACGTTTGAATAATGCATTTGGAATTGGTGTTATCCGTTTAGAGGCCGAACATTTTATGCAAAGTGAAATCCTGTTTTCTTCCAGGGAAAAAGAAGCGCTGGATTGGGAAACAATTAATCGGTTGGTAGATACAAATCCTCACTTTAAAAATTTTTTGGATAGTTTGATGGAAGATATCAAAGTAGGAAAAATCAAGAGCAAATATGATGAAACTTATTCTGAAGAAGAAAACATTTATCAGTATGCTTTAAAATATGGTATCTTGTCTTGAATTTCCAATCTCAAAAATTTTAATCAATCCAAAATGGAAAATCCCCTATTACCAGCTTGAGATTCAAGCAGGTAGCAGGGGATTTTTATCTTAATTTATCTTTAAAAATCGAAATTTTATTCTCATTTATATTTTTTCCTATCAATTAACAAGTTGACGAATAAATGTTTGCATTGATGGCAATGCTTACCATATAAATTTGTTTATAGGGAGACAAGCGATGAATACAGACTATAGATTAAGATTTGGAAAATACGTGGAGATGCTGAGAAAAAGCAGGGGAAAATCTCTACGGGAAACGGCAAAAGCCATAAAAGTATCACCCCAATACTACAGTGAGGTAGAGAAAGGGAGAAGCAGCGCATTTACTGCTGAAAGGCTAAAATCCCTGGCTTATTTTTTGATATTGGATGATAAGGAGATCCATACCCTTTATGACCTAGCGGCAGAATCACGATCCTCCAATGATATTGTGACACCCCAGGACTGTGCAGATTATATGCTTGGCAACTCTTATGTAATAGAAGCTCTGCGCCTGTCAATGGAAACTGATGCAGGAGAAAAAGAATGGCAGGTTTTACTGGATGAATTAAGAGCAAGAAAGGGTGAGCAGAAATGTACCAGCCTAAATTGAGAAAAAAGTGGAATGGTATCCCCATCATGTGTAACAGTGAGATTGATGCCCATGCAGAAGAATTTTTGAAAGACTATAATCCTTCTGTATTAAAGAATCCACAGCCGGTAAACATGGAGGAATTTGCAGAATTCTATTTGAATCTGACCCTGGATTATACTTACCTAACCCATTGTGGATTGATTTTAGGAAGGATGGTATTCCAGGATACAGAGAGGGTTCCCATTTATCTGCCGGAAGAAAAATGTGCAGATTACCTGTATGCAAAGAGAGGAACCATGCTTATCGACAATATAGTATTGGAAGACTGGAAGGAATATCGGTTCCGATCCACTATAGGGCATGAATGCGGACACTGGGTATTTCACTCGGACTTTTATGCATATGCCCACAGGAGAAGTCATCACGAAAAAATATCAGTACCAGGAATAACAGGATGTAAAAAGACAGATATTGAGGGAGGACTGGAGTTAACTGGAAGGCGAAGGCTGATTACTGATCTAGACTGGCTGGAACATCATGCAAAATATTTCAGTGCAGCTATATTAATGCCGAAAACACCATTTATCAATGTCGTATCAGACTTGATGGAAAACACCCATTTTAATGAGATCGATTTAGCAGAGGTGCTTTCTGGAATATTCCAGGTATCAGCCATTTCTGCCAGCATCCGGTTAGCCCAATTAGGATTTACTGATTATGCAGGCAAAAAATTAAAGACCATGACGAAAGAAAATTTAATGGGTTCAGGCAGATTCCAGGCACTCTGTGAATGACAGAGTGCTGATTTTAAAGGAAGCATGTCAAGTACATAGTTGACATTTTCAGATGGATTATTTTTTTGTACCTTGTGTCAACTAACCTATTGACAAGAAAGGAGCTATACCAAAATGAAAGAAAAAATGAACTGCCCCATATGCCGGAAAAGAGCATTTGATATATGTTCATCTGCAAAAGGTGCTGTATGGGTAGAACTGAAATGTCCCCATTGCAGGAATATTATACAGGTCTGTTACAGGATATGCAGCATAAAAAAAGAAAAAAGTAAAGAAGAAATAGTAACTTATTAATATTAATATCTACCGAGCCGAGGGTCCGCATCTGCGAGACACCAAATAGCCGGAGTAAAGCGGTAATACCAGCTTACTCCGGCTATTTTTATGCCAATTTTCTATATCTGCTGCTACCGCTTTACTCACGGGTAAAGAAAGGAACAGCATGAGAATAAAGTATGAATTTATAACTGGCGAGAAGTTGGAAATAGAAGTGGATGACAGCATTGGAGAAATCGTTATTGAAATGGATGAATTGCTGTCTAGAAGAAACCGTGCCGAAACGAGGAGACACAATTCCCTTGAATTCATGCAGGAAAACCGGGATGAACATAGTCCCAGACAGTTTACGGATGAAAAGGCAGATATTGAACAGATGATTATAGATTCCGATGAGAAAGAGAGGCTACACCGAGCCATTCAGAAATTGGATAGTAAGGATTCCGCAATCATTATGAAATATTATTTTGAGGATAAGACCATGGCAGAAATAGGGATGGAGATGGGCATGTCGGCAGTGGCTGTTTCCAAGAGGTTGAAAAAAATCCCGGACAGAATTAAAAAATTTTGGGATTTGGTTTAAAAGAGGTCTTTCCCGTGGCTATATAGTAGAGGCTTTTTTACACCTCAAAAAAGAAAGAAAGGACGTAAGCCATGAATACAGTGCGAATTATTGTTAGTGGGGATGAATGCACAAGGATTAGGGTATCAAAAGAGAAACCCAGGAAAGAGTTCCTATCCTTCCTTCTCGGAAAGAAAAAGGAGCCGGTGACCATGCATGGAAAGGAGGGAAGGACAGAATGAAAAAGATTTTTATATGCAGCCCATACCGTGGGGATGTAGGAAATAACAGGAAAAAAGCAGCCGGATACAGCCGATTGGTCTATGACGGCGGTGGCCTTCCAGTAGCTCCTCATCTGCTGTTCCCACAGTTTTTGGATGAAGATAATGAGAAAGAACGGAAAGATGGGATTTCCATGGGATTGGAATTGCTGTTGGAATGTGATGAAGTATGGGTATTTGGGAAAGCCACGGAAGGCATGGAACAAGAGATTAAGTTTGCAGTGGAACACGGAAAACATGTCTGGTTCAAGGATCTGCTGGAAGGGGGAGAGGGAGAATGAAGCTGGCAATGATTGTGACGAAGCTTACTGGTAATGAAGAGAGTGACCGGGCTAGGGCATCCGAATATTGCAGGTTTGCAGCCCATAGAGGCATGATTCCGGTCAGCCCCTATCTGAATTTCCATAATATTTTTACAGATGAACTGGGTGGAGCGGTGGAACATTTACTAACTTCAAGGCTTGCAAAACAGGCAGATGCGATATGGGTATTCGGTAATGAGAAGGATGAGGAAAAAAAGAAACGGTTAGAGGAAGCCTGTTATGAGTATGGCAGCAAGGCAAAATATTTTGATGCAAGAGAAATCGGAGAGGAGCTTTTGTTATGCACCATGTTCTCCGAGGAGTTGACTGAAAAGCTGGAAGAAATGGAGGGATGCTGCAATGGGTAGTGAATTATTAAAAATTGCAGAAGGGTTTTCCTTGGTAGCAGAAGGAATCCGGGGACTTGCCAAAGAAGAAAATAACGGGAAAGCAGCAGAGGAGAACGTAGTAAAGAAGCAGGCAGATAAGGTAAAAACACAGAATACCGGAAATACAGAGGAAGAGCCAGAAATGCAAACGGAACAGGAGCAAAAAGTAAGCGTTGAAGATATCCGTGCTGTGCTTGCAGAGAAATCCCAGGCTGGGAAAACCAAAGAAGTCAGGGAATTGCTAAAGCAGTTTGGTGTAGCAAAATTATCAGCAGTGGATGAAAAAGATTATCCTGAGCTGTTGCAGAAAGCAAAGGTGCTTTGATGGCAAAACATGCACTGCTATCAGCATCCTCTTCTAAACGATGGCTGAACTGCACCCCGTCGGCACAACTGGAATCACAGTTTTCGGATATGGAGAGTATTTATGCGGCAGAAGGTACGGCGGCTCATGCTTTGGCGGAGCATAAGCTGAAACGGGCATTGAAACGGCGTTCCAAGCGTCCAATTTCGGATTATGACTGTGACGAGATGGAAGAATGTACGGATGATTATGTCTCCTATATTATGGAACAGGTAGGGGAAGCAAGAAGGTTTTGCACCGATCCGGTAGTGCTGATTGAACAGCATCTGGATTATTCACGGTATGTGGAAGGTGGATTTGGTACCGGAGATTGCATTATTGTGGCAGATGGCACCTTATCCGTGGTGGATTTTAAATATGGAAAAGGTGTACCTGTAGGCGCAGAAAAGAATCCGCAGATGATGTTGTATGCTTTGGGAGCGTTGGAATTGTTTGATGCCATTTATGAAATAGAAACGATCCGGATGACCATTTTCCAGCCAAGGTTGGAATCAGTCAGTAACTGGGAGATTTCTATAGAGGAAATGGAGAACTGGGTACAGGAAGAACTGATTCCAAAAGCGGAGCTGGCGGCAAAAGGGGAAGGTGTGTTTATTCCCGGAGAATGGTGCCGCTTCTGTAAGGCAAGGAACCAATGCCGGGCAAGGGCAGAAGAATACCTGCAACTGGTACAGATGGAATTTAAGCCACCAGCACTGCTTTCTGATGAGGAAATTGCAGAGATACTTTCTGTAGCAGATGATTTGGCAAAATGGGCGGCGGATATCTATGCTTTTGCAACAGACGAGGCAATCACCCATGGAAGGCAGTGGTCAGGATTTAAGCTTGTGGAAGGCAGGAGCAATCGGAAATATAGCAGCGAAGAAGATGTGGAGGAAGCTGCTAAGAAAGCAGGGTATACAGATATTTATAGACACACACTTATTGGTATTACGGAGATGGAGAAGCTGATGGGGAAGAAAAAGTTTGGAGAGATATTGGGCAGCCTGGTGTATAAACCACAGGGAAAGATTACGCTGGCACCGGAAGCAGATAAACGGCCGCCTATAGAGACGGCAACCGCAGAGACAGATTTTTCAAAGAATAATGGGTAAAGCCCTGTAAAGGAAGAGGAGTAAAATAATGAGCAATGAAAATATGAACTTAACCAAGGTAATCGTACCATGCAGATTTTCTTATCTGCACTGCTGGGAGCCGAATGCGGTCAATGGGAGTGACCCTAAATATTCCGTATCGGCTATTATCCCCAAGTCAGACACAGAAACAATAGAAAAGATTAAGAAAGCGGTGGAGCAGGCGAAAAAGGATTCTATATCAAAATGGGGCGGCAAGGTACCATCGAATTTAAAATTGCCGCTTCGGGACGGTGATATTGACCGCCCGGAGGATGAGGCCTATTCAGACAGTTATTTCTTTAATGCCAACAGCAGGCAGGCTCCCCAGGTGGTGGATAAGAATGTCCAGCCAATCCTTGATCAGACGGAAGTATATTCCGGCTGCTATGGAAGAATCAGCGTGAATTTTTATGGTTATAACTCCAACGGAAACCGTGGGATTGCGGCAGGGCTTGGAAACATCCAGAAGCTGCGTGACGGGGAACCGCTGGGAGGACGGAGCAATGCGGAAGATGACTTCGATGCTATGGATGGCGAGGATGACTTCCTGGCATAAGGATAGGAAGGCGGCGGGAGACTGCTGCCTGATTTCTATGTATTGGAGGAGGGAAGAGAACAGTGAGGCAGATATTGGAAATAGATCTTGAAACATTCTCAGATGTAGATTTGATAAAATGCGGGGTTTATGCTTATGTGGACAGCCCTGTATTTGAAGTACTGCTGTTTGCTTATTCTTTTGGCGGGCAGGAAACACAGATTATAGATTTGGAACAGGGGGAAGTGATTCCGGCAGAGGTAGAAGCTGCTATTTTTGATGAAGAAGTGACAAAGACAGCCTTCAATGCCAATTTTGAGCGGGTTTGTCTTAGCAGGCATTTCAGAAAATATTTATCTCCTGTTTCCTGGCATTGCAGTGCGGTTCAAGCCGCTTTGCTTGCTTTACCCCGGTCTTTGGAAGATGTGGGAGCTGTGCTTGGATTAGATAAACAGAAGATGAAAGAGGGTAAAGAGTTGATACGATATTTCTGTGTACCTTGCAAACCTACTAAAATTAACGATGGGAGAACACGGAACCTGCCATGCCATGCACCGGAAAAATGGGAGATGTTTAAAAAATATTGTATCCGGGATGTAGAGGCAGAAAAGGCTGTTCGCAGGAAACTGCATAAACATCAGATACCAGAGAAGGAAATGGAACTCTACTGCTTAGATCAGGAAATTAATGACAGGGGTGTGAGGGTTGATCGGAAGTTGGTGGAACAGGCGATTGCCTGTGATTTGCTGCATAAAGAAATTGTGATAAAACAGGCTTATGAATTGACGGGGCTTGAGAATCCTAATTCTGTGGCTCAGATAAAAGAATGGCTGGGGGAAAATGGACTGGAAGTAGAAAGCCTGTCTAAAAAAGCGGTAGGGGATTTGATTAAGGAAACGGATGGTGAAATACAGGAAGCATTGAAATTCCGGCTTTTACTTGCAAAAACATCCGTGAAAAAATACGAAGCCATTAAACGGTCACTATGCTTGGATGGCAGGGTGCATGGACTTCTGCAATTTTATGGAGCAAACCGCACCGGACGTTGGGCTGGGAGGTTAGTGCAGGTACAAAATTTACCGCAGAATCACATCAAAGACCTGGAACTGGCAAGGAGCTTGGTAAAGCAGGGAAGATTTGAGGAACTGGAATTGTTTTATGAATCCACACCAAATGTGCTTTCCGAGTTAATC
>Ga0153947_1000463_pt1 | contig 19678 bp, 14 predicted proteins | sample TSNJ031MetaG_FD_104697 | JGI IMG/M metagenome (GOLD analysis project Ga0153947, IMG submission 104697) | Attine ant fungus gardens microbial communities from New Jersey, USA - TSNJ031 MetaG | ecosystem: Host-associated > Fungi > Mycelium > Unclassified | place: USA: New Jersey, Wharton State... | reverse complement strand
TCGTAAAAGTCCATGGCCTCTTGCTTCACGCTGCTGCCAGCATTGATGTGCAGATAGGAACCAGCGTCTAATTGAGGATAGCCGTGGCGCTCTCCATCAATATTGGGCAGCTCCGCCACATCCCACTCAATCTCCGCGGGGAACTGGTCGTTAAATACGCCGATATCCCAAGAGGCGGCAATGATCATACCCACATTTCCCGCAGAAAATTGAGCGCGGGCAGGGTCATTTTCCATAGTAGTGCCGCCGGGGAACAGGCTGTTATTTCCCTTCAAGGTCAGATACATTTCCATAACAGGCTTAAAGGCTTCCCAAGTAAACTCGCCGGTGGTGTAGTCATAATAGCTGTCGCCATTAACGCGGGCCATCTGCATGCCATAGATCCACCAGATCCAGTCCTCACCAGTGGGGAGCATGAAGCCGTACTGCTGGGGACTCTGCGCTGAGCCATACTCGGTGAGGATCTGAGCGTACTCAATGAGCTCCTCATAGGTGGTGGGAGGACTGTCGGGATCTAAGCCAGCAGCCTCAAACATATCTTTGTTCCAAGCAAGGCGGAAGTTGTATCCGCGGAAGGGTAAGCTGTACCAGCTTCCATCATACCAGTTAATGGCGTTCTGGCGGAAGTCCGCGACCCGTGCGGCCATCTCATCGCTCATCAGGTCGTCCAGAGGAGCCATATAGTTCTGTTGGGCCAGTTGAGCGAGATCCACCCCGTTTGCATACAGGTCGGGACCATCGTCATTTTTGAGGGCCATCAACAGCACATTGTTATAATCGTCAGAAATGTGTTTGAGCTCAACCCTGACCTGTCCAGCCATCAGCTCATTGTAGTCGGCCACCTTCTTCTGTGTAAAGGCGATGTCGTCAGAATAGTGTGTCCAGAAAACAACCACTTTTTCCTCGCCGGATGGAGTGGATTCATTGCCGTCATCGTTGCCCTCCGATCCAGTGCTGCCTGTGCTGGAAGGCGGGTTGTTAGAACCGTTGCAGCCCGCAAAGGTGGCAACCAGTATAACCAGCGCCATCATGAGAGCCAGAATACGATATTTCCTTTTCATAAGTATAGAACCTCCGATATAAGTTGGGTAAGCGTTTACTCTTTCTGCCATTTTATTATAGCATAGCCTTTGTCTGATATCAACAATAAATTGAACTAATTAACCGTTCCTTTTGCATTTTCATTATTTTCGCCAACTAAAGTTGATCTATTTTATGCGCACTGACTAACTTCATGGAGAAACCAAACTCACCCCCGCTATAGGGCCGCGCCACCTGGGCCCACTGTTTAACTAAAAGTGTATTTTTCCCCGGTTTGACGGGAATTTTTAGAGTGTGCCCCGTAACATTTTGCCGCTTATCCTTCCAGATTTCCTCTCCGTTAACCCAAATTTTCACACTGCTGTCATGACGCAGTTCTACCTCAATGGTTTCTCCAGATTTTGAGTAAAGGTTTGCCCTCCCATAAGCAACCCCACTGATTTCCTCCCCATCCCGAAAACAACCAAAACGGCGGAAGTCCACATAGCCGAAGCTGTCCCGGCAGAGGGGGTCCCGCCTCCAGGATATCTCCTTTCCACAGTCTTCATAATGTGGTAAATATGGATTTACCTCCGGGGGATAGAGGGTATCGATATCCGAATCGGCGGCGGGCTTAAAGCAAGCAGCCACATCTATCCGAGTAATGTACCGTCCCTCCCAGGAGCAGCACAGCGTTTCACCTCCCACTGTGGCGACAGCTTTCTGTACCTCTAAGGGCATGGCGCTCCCAACGGGGATCAACTGCCACCGGATGACCTCCCCCGCATTCATCTTCACTGTGCCTTCCCAATGGCTAGGGTAACGAAGCTCATAGATATCCCGATTGTTGCCGCTATCCCAGCTGCAGGCTTTTACGGCCCAGCCTGCCGGCAATTCCAGCCGCACCGGACCGGTGTACTGTTCTAATGCCGAGAGGGTTACTGCCACTTGATCCGGAGCTTTCAAATCCGCGTCCATTGTTACAGCCCGCTGTCTGGCAGGCCGTACCTGCTCATTAATAAAAACAACTTGGTATGAAGGCGGATCACCTTTTTTCACAGAGGACTTCAAGGATTGTGGCTCATCCTCATAAATAAACTGGATATGACTGTATCCTCCATTTTGATACGCCAATCCCTCCCCAGCATCGTCATAGAATTCCAAAACCCCATCCTTGCCGGGGAACACCAGCATAGTCAGATCGCCACAGTCCTCTCCCCCACGTCCAATCCGCTCATAGGTAGGCACTATTGAGCCGGCTTTCACAAAAAATGGAATTTCCCCCAAAGGCGCCACTATAGTGTGAATACCCCCGCTGTAGCGGCGGCCGGTCCACCAATGGTGCCATTCCCCCTTTGGCAGATATACCCGGCGGCTGCGTTGTCCGGGCTTTGCCACAGGCGCCACCAGGATAGAAGAACCAAACATAAATTGATCCTCCCACTTTTGCGCCTCCACATCCTCCGGATAGGCCAACGCCATAGGCCGCACCAGCTGCCGCCCCTCCAAGGCATTTTCCAAGGCGGCAGAGTAGATGTAGGGTAGCAGCCGGTACCGGAGCCGGATCAATTGTGTCAATATCTCCTCGGCATCCGGCCCAAAGCTCCAGGGCTCATTGGCGGGACGGGTGCCGTGGGTGCGAAAAATGCTGCAAAACACACCCCACTCCATCCACCGGATATAGAGCTCCGGACTAAAATCATATCCGGTAAGGAACCCGCCGATATCGGTAGTCCAATAAGGAAGACCCGACATGGATACCCCTTGCCCGGTGACAATCTGCCGCCGAAGCACCTCCCAACTGGCATTGATATCCCCAGACCACAGAATTGCGCCATATTTTTGAATTCCCGCGCAGCCTGACCGGCTTACAATCACCGGCCGGGTGCCGAAGTCTTGGGTCTGGCCCTCAAACAATCCTTTGCTCCACATGAGGGAATAGGCGTTGTGGGTCTTGTTTCGGCTCCCGGCATGGCTTACTGTGCCTTCAAAATGCTCCTCCAGCTCCCCCATGTCGGTCCAGTAGCCCCGAAGCCCTTGGCGGTAAAGCTCCGCCGTTTTCTTCCACCAGCACATCCGGGCCTTGGGGTGGGTGTGATCATAGGTAATCCGCTTGGCTTTGGGAACTTGGTTGAGAAATCCCTCCTTCAAATAGCTGTCGTAATACTTACTTTTCTCGGAGATGAAGGGGTGCTGGGCGGAGAGAACTTTAACGCCTTGCCGGGAGAGTTCCGCCAGCATCCCGCCAGCATCCCGCCAATCTGACTCCTTCCATTCCAGGTCACCGAACTCCTCAAACCAAAGCCAATCGATAATCAAGGCATCACAGGGGATTCCTTTTTCTCGATAAATGCGGACTACCCGCTCCAAATCCGCCCGGTTCATATACCGGTTTTTGCACTGGAGCAAGCCAAAAGCCCATTTAGGAAGCAGGGAAGGAAAACCGGTGAGCCGGTAGTAATCCCGAATCAACTCTTCTGCGGTGGGTTTAAAAAATAAAAACGCATCCAGGCAATCGCTGCGCACCTCCACACATCCGGTACCCTCAGGAAGTGGGCCGCCTTCATCCCATAGGGACGGAACCATAGCCTCGCCCAAGGAATCCAGTTCTGGATGTACCGCCTCATTAAAACGAAACCGGGCATCTTCGGTGTTGCCAAGAAGGAATCCGTATCCCGTTGTGGAGGTGAAAAAACCAATACCGCAGTTACCGCTACGGGATTTGCCTCCCCATTGGTTCCACATCCGCCGTTCCCGTCCGTTTTGGTTGAGGGCGGCCATGGGATCCTGCCCCAAGCCGTAGATGCCCTCGGCCGGATCTACACAAAATTGGAAGCGGATCACATCCTTATCCCGAATCAACGCGTCTCCGGGCGTGGAAAATACCGATTTGCCACTCATCTGAATATTTAGAGAACCATCCTGATGAATTAACGCAACCAGACTTTCTCCAGACATTCGCAGCCCGCCGTTTGCCTCCGCTACTATGGCGGGCGTACATTCCGGCTCCTTTGCAAGCACAGGGGACCACGGATCGCTCCCATAAAAATCATCCTCATGGGGACAAGTCCGCAGCCGCACATCCCCCTCTGAGGTAAACGAAAGACCCATGAAAAACCCCGGCCTTTTCAAGACTAACCAGTTATTATGAGCCTTCCACTCCATAGCCTCACCTCTTCCTCTATATCAAATTTCTTTATTTTTGGATTTATTGCCTCATCAGAAAATCCCTCACTCCTTGGACTACAACCCTTTCCTCCTCAGTAAGGGCCAACGCTCTGTTTTCCAGACGCTCTCTCAAATAGTGAATGGCCGCTGCCTTGTTCAAGGGATTTGGTTTACTGCCCGCCACCCGCTGGAAGTTTGTACGGAAGATCTTATCACAAGCGCCCTCCGGCAAACCGATGCCCAGAACTACCTTGTCCCAGGCGGGGATCTCACCCTCCCGGGTAAGAAATTCTATCTCCATCCGGTTGGTGATCTGGGCGTTTTCAATATCGGCGGCATCGTAGAGGTTTAGATTATCAGTGCCGTAGATTATCCGATCCTGATACCGCAGGAAGAATTCCCGCCAGCCCGGAATATCCCCACCAAAATTAAAATACATCTCGCTGCCGGCCACCACGTCCAGCAGTACCTGGGGATGGCGCTGCATCAACTGGTCTAACCGGGGCAGGTCCGCGGACATAAAGAATAGGTGGGCCAGAATTACCGTCATCTTGGGAAAGCGGATGAGGACGTCCTCCATCTCACTGTACAGCGTCTCTTTATCCATATAGCTTCCATCCCCATAAAACCAGCCCCGCTCATAGGCCCAATCCGGTACGGCGGCGCGGTCCCACATCTCCTCAGGGTCAGCTACGTGGGCCAGCAAAGGGAATCCATTGTCGGTCATATAAGCATAAAATTCATCGTAGGCGGGGTGGTTGCTGGGCATGTTCAGTTCCTTGCGCAAGGTAGGCTTGTTCTCTACCATCTTCATACCATCAAAGCCAATCTCTCGCAACCTAGCCGCCTCCTGGGCATAGGAGTACGGGTAGCGGTAGGTCAGCCCGCCAAAAATGTAATTTTCCGGAGCGATGGCCTTGAAATAGATGCCTAGGGCATTTTGAGTGGCGTCCCCCATACATTCGCAGCTCAGATAGTTGCAGGCCGCATAGCCGAACTGCTTCTGAAATTCCAACATATCCCGAACCCCCTCCATACCCCTGCCAAATACATGGACGTGGGCATCAATGATGTCGCGGTTTAGCATGTCTCTCACTCCCCTTTTCCAATGGTGGTAACGGTTATATTTCTCATTAAGGCACTTACCCCATCAGCGCTATATGCCTCATCCATACCTCCGGCATAGGTCACAGCCAATCCTCCTGAGGCCGCCGCCATACGCAGCTGGTCCTCCACGGCAGCGCCGTTTCCGTAGGCCCGCAACAATCCCGCGTTAAACAGGTCTCCGGCGCCATTGGCATCCTTCACCTCCACCGAAGCCGCAGAGACCTTATAAATGGTTCCATCCCTTGCGGCCACACAACCGCCACTGCCGCAGGTAATCACCGTATAGGGACAGTACCGGGCAATTCGTTCCAGCGCCACCATCACATCCCCTGTACCCGCCAACCCGCAAGCCTCCTTGTCGTTAGGCAGAAAAATGTGGGCTTGCTCCAGCACATCCTGGATGTCCTCCAAGGTCTGGCCTGGCTCCCAGGCCATATCCACCGACACGGTGACGCCCTGTTCCTGGCACATGGACAATAGAAAAGGGAATTTGCGGCAATAGTATAAATAGGTGTGGATGTGTCGGGTTTTCTTTAAAATGTTGGTGAGAGAACGCCTATCCAGTTGAAATGGGGTACCTCCATAAGAGGCAAAGGCCCGGTCCTGACCGGTAGACAGCACTGCGCTGACCCAGGTAGTAAACCCTTTCTCCCGCTGCAAATATTCCAAGGAGATCCCTGCCCCCGCCATCTGCTCCATCACGGCTTGACCGAAGCTATCTTGGCCAACGGCACTGATATAGGCGGTTCGGGCCCCCAGCTTGGCCAACCCCATAGGGGTGTTGGCTCCGCCTCCGGCTTTCATTTCCAGATGCTGGCAGTACTCTTCGGTTCCCAGCGCCGGAATGCGGGCCAAGCCACCAAAGATCAGGTCCACGCAGCAGTCGCTGATGCAAATCACGTCGTACATGCCCTACCTCCATCCGCCCGTGTAGGGGGTGTTGACTTCCGCGTATTCTCTTGCCAGAGCCTTGGCTAGAGAATAGCTGGAAACCAGCGGATGATGCATCAAGGCTTGGGTGGCGCGTTCGATAGATCGCTCTTCAATAGCCTGCACCGTCAGCTTTTCGTACCGTTTGACCAAGCGCACCAGATTCAGTTCGTCCTCCGGAATGGCCCCAATTTTAATGGGATGGGCGCCATCCTTGTTCACTATGCAGGTTACCTCCACCACATCATCGTCCTCTAACCCAATAATGGCGCCATTGTTGGGCACACAGAGAACCAGATCAATGGGTCCACCGGTGAGGTAGCTCTCGATATAGTTGAAGGCTACCCCGGCATATCCCTCATAGATTTTCTGAACGGAATTTTCATTGGAAAGTTCCGGAACCCCCAAGGCATTCAAATCAATCTCCTTATGGGACGGCGGGGCTTCGCCCATCTCCATATGCATGTAGCTGCCCTCCCGCAGGCGCATGTAGTGGCGGTAGATTTCAATCATCTCCGCAGCCTGGGTTTTCACATCCATGGGGATGAGCTTTTCCATCATCTCCTCGTTGATCCGGTGGATGGCCTCGCCCCTAGTTTCAGGAGAGGCCAAGGTATTGGCTAAAGCCTTCTCCCGGTGATAGAAATAATACAGGTAGCCATTGGGTATTTTCCCAAGGCTGCGCACCAAGTCCCGGTCAAAGTAGACAAACTGGTGAAAATTCTCAATAAACCCGTCGTTCTGCATAAGGGCAGGAAGCACGTTCTTACCTCCAATGATTACCTGATCCGCCCAAGACAGGTGGTTGAGGCCATAGGCCCTGACAAACATCTCGCCGCTGTTGCAGCGCAGGGCCTTGGACAAGTCCATTTTGATGCCGGTGGCGTTGTCGCAGATACCAATGACCTCATAGCCGGCATCGTGCATAGCCTGGCTCACCAATCCGGACGGGTTGGTGAAATTGAAGGTCACCGCCCCAGGTTTGGCATATCGCTTAATGGCCCCGCAGATCTCAAGCATGGCTGGAATGGAGCGAGTAGCATATGAAAATCCGCCGGCGCCAGTAGTTTCCTGGCCGATAAGGTTATGCCGGAGGGCGATGCGTTCATCCTGGCAACGTGCTTCATCTTTGCCTACCCGGATGGTCGTCACCACGAAGTCCGCGTCCTGGACCGCCTGCTCTAAGTCCCCGGTGATCTCCACCTTCAGGGGGTCCCCTGCCTGCCTCACCAGATATTCTCCAAAGCCGCCAAAGATGTTTAATTTCACCGGATCGTTGTCCATGATACTCAGATGGGTGATATCCAGCTGTTGGCAGAATTTAATCAAAGATTCCACAAAATAGTAGGTCCGTACACTGCCGCCGCCGATCAATGCCAATTTCATCGGGCTGTTCCCTCCTTAATCTTTTTTCACCCAATTCCGAAAAGCGGGCTGTTCCACCGCACAGGCCAATTGCGTATAATTTCTTTCCCGGTCCAGCGCCAGGGCGTCATCTGCATCCTTACCCGTATCAATATCCATATATAGTTTATCCACGCGTATACCTCATTTTAGAGAAAAATTGACCTGGGGATGGGCTGTAATCTCTAGATGGAACAGACCCGACGCCTGCTTCTTTCCCTCCAAAAGATTTACTAAGGTATTGACCACCCGTAAGCAAAGTTTATTTTCACCGGGTCTTACCAGACTGGTAAGATCCATAGCGTATGGCCGCCACAGGCACTTGCCTGCCGGCTGGTCATTGACCCAGCCCTCCAGCACATCGGTGCCTACGTCCGCCTTCAATAATATCCGCATATCCGCGCACTCCTCCGGCAGATGAAAAGCAGCGGTATACGTAATAGCTCCTGAGTAGTAAGGGAAGCCTTGTGTTGTCCAATCTCCAGTGGACAACGCCGTACCCGGAGCTGTGATACGTTCATCGGCCACAGCAAAGTTACCGGTGATTTTAAGCAAGTCCAGCAGGCCATCGCTTTTCTTGGTTACGGTAAGCAGCACCACCACAGTATTTTGGCCCACCTGGGCCGCCTGGCGGATGGAAGCGGCGCGGATTTCCGCATCCAGCCAACTGCGCTGAAAGGGCCCCGTAATTTCAGTCCCATTGACAAAGAGTCGGAATTTCTCACCAGCAAAGCCATCGATGAGCAAATCCAATTGCTCCGGCAGAGCCTCCACCGCAAAGTGGGTCACATACCACAGGTCCACTGGATATACCAGATTATCCCGCTCCTCATCCAGCTGCATTTCCCAAGCGCCCATGCAGAAATCATACCAGCCATCGAAACTGAAATTGCTGTGGCAAATATCCTTGGCAAACGCTTCCGGATTTTCTTTCCCGGCGTACCGCATCTTCCATTTACCGATGAGCAGGCAATTGGGCCGATTGAGGGAAAATCTCCAGTTTGACGGCGCCTCCAAGGGGATAGTATTACTCTCCACCGGAGCCGTGTACAGGGTTTGTGTTCCGGCTGTCACAGCTACAGCCCTAGCTTCGCCCGCCTCTGCGGCATAGCCGGTGATCTGCCCATTTTTACAACCGGTGACCACAAAGTTGGCTTCACAGATATGGGTTTGGCCCTGGTATGGGCTCAGGTGCAGCAGGACAGAGCCAAAGGGCTCAAAGTGGAGGCTGGTCTCAGTAAATTCTTTTTCCACCCGATAAACATTTCGTCCTTCAATAGCGCCGGTTTCGGCGTTCCAATTCTCCAGGGCATATTCACCTGATAATTTTAACCGGGTATCTACAGCCTGGGCAGTAGGATTAACAAGAAACAGAAAATCTTCTCCATCCTTTACCCGATGGAGGTAGAAAATCTCTTCCGAATCTATGTCAATACCGGAATCCACCAGGGTGGCGACAACTTTCCGCAAGGACTCCAGATCCCCGTCGGCCTGAAAGCCCTCACCGCCTACAAAAACGGTCTTTCCCGCACCATAAACTATTTCCTTCACCAGAAGGGCTCCTGCGGAGCCTGTCTCAAAGGCGGTACGAACCTCATCGGGGTTGACGCCAAACAGCCTTTCCACCCGAACGGTGAAATTAGTACAGTCCCCCTCGATACACATCTGAGGCAGGAGGGTGTCGGCCATCACCTTACCGCCGCCCGCCACAAAGCTTTCCAGTTTTTCCAGTGTGGCCGCTTTAATGTGGGTCATGCCCGGTAAAAGCAGAGCCTCATATTCCTCCCGGACCAAACCATCCTCGCCGCGGATAAGCAGCCTGCCGTTCTGTATCTCAGCGTTTGCCAGGATATCCTCATCCAAATAGTCATAATCCACATGAATGCGCAGCAACCGGTCTGCCAGGTAGGGGAACTCCCGCTCAATAAATTCACCGATAGGGGTGGGCTTTTGAGGGGTGTAGGTGGCCCAAACCGTATTAATGGGGTAGAGCACTGCCAGCTTGGCTACATGGCGGCCTCCAGTGAGCACGTAGCCCAAACGGGTCAGGTATTGGTTAAAGTCTCTGTATTCTTCCCACCAGGTGTGATGGTAAAATTGGGATGGTGGCCAGTCCCGTTTACGCTGGCCTTCAATGGAATAATGGAAGCCGTGGGGATTGAGGATGTTCACGCCCAACACGTATTCCCAATCGGCCACCCATTTCATCCTCTCCAGAGTGCAGTCCCAATAGAGGCCGCCCATAGATTCGCAGATCAGGCGTACACTGCCATTCTGATGGGCAGCGGAGGAGGCGATTTTTAGCGCCACATGCTCGCTGGGCATCTCACGGGTGCCCACACGGGGATAGAGGTGGTCCACGCCGGTGAGGCCGAAATGGCGAAGCATATGGAATAAGTTGCCGCCGCTACGGGCGTGTAAACGGATGGATTCTTCACAGAGGAGGTGGCCTGTAGACACCACGCCATTCTCCTTACACCATTCTTCAATCTGTCCGTAGTAGCTCCCCTCATACTGGGCGGAAAGCGCACTAAAAAAGTCATAGCGCACCTGCTCGGTTTTGGGCCCAATATGGTAGTAGAGCATGGGTAACCACGGCTTCAAGTTGTAGCCGTTTTTCTCCTTGAAAATTTTTAGGAGCTGGCTGGACCAAGGAAGCGCGTCGTTGTTTTTAAAGATTTCAAAATAGAACATAGCGGGTTCATCCGTATAAAAACCTTTAATCTTGCCAGAGAAAGATTCCCCTATGGATTCCTTATACCGCTGGTGGGTCCGCTCTAAAAACTCCCTGGTGGTTTCGGGATTGAGGGAATCCGCATACCAGGCCGCCTTGCGCTCAATGAAAAAAAAGAGTTTCCAGGGTCCGGGAGGCGCCTCCCAGGAAATTACCTTGTCAAAGGAAAGGGAGGGCATTAGATTAATGAAATTGGGGTTCCCCGCCTTTAAATCCTCCTCCAGGATGGCACAGGCATAAACTGGTTCGGATTGCTCCAGGTCGTGGTAACGGGAGTCGGTTCCTTCCATAAAGGTGAAGTACTGGCCGGGGATGTTATCCTCTACCAGCTCCAAATACCGGCTGGTAAGCTGAGGCTTATCCTCCATGATGGATTGCCCCGCAGTGCCGCTGGGCCAATTATACTCATCATAGATCCACACCTGAAGGCCGATCTCCTGGGCCTTCTTTACAGTGAACTGCACCCGGTCAAACCAATCCTTGCTCAGATAAGGAACATGGTCGTTGATGCCAAACCGGGCGTGTATGTAGATGGCGGGAATGCCCTTGTCATAGTATTCCCGCAGTTGATACTCCATCTCCCTATAGTCCATCTCCCCATTCCAAAACCAAAAGGGCATGATGCCAAATTCCCGTGACGGGGAAAAGAATTTTTCCCGGTTTAGCGGCTCACCTTGCATCAAAATATTGTTGTCCATAGAATACTATTCCTTTCCCATACGGATTTCCAGAATGCCATAGACACTGAAATCCGGAATTGTAATTTCATATTGGGTTTTGTTTATCGTCCATTCCAATTCACAGCTCCTTGTGAGGGTATGGAATTTTACCGCGGCTATGCCGCCACTGACCGGAACGGTCACGCGAAGGCCGGTTTCAGTGACGCACTGGTCCATGATCTCATCGTAAGCGTAGCTAATCAGATGAACCGCCACCCCATCCTCCAGCTTATGGGTGTGAATGCCCAGGTTGGGCTTGTTTACCCGTACCCACTCCTTAGGGCGGTCCGTCTGGTCAAAGGCATCGCGGAAACCGGCCATAGCCGCCACCCGCTCTGGAGGATTGACGCAGAACGTCACGTTCTCCAATTTGGCCAACGCTTCCACAAAGCCCGGATCGTCCACAGCTGTCTTTCCAAACAACAACAACCGTCCCCCATGCTCCGCAAAAGCCTGTATCCTTCCCTTTTGCAAGGGAGTTAATACAGTGCACTCCGGCAAGACCAACAAATTATAGCCGGACAGGTCCTTAGTCCCAAAATCATCCTCTACAAATTCTCCATCTCCCAAGGTGATCACATCGTAGACCACCTGTTGGTCAGACAGCTCCCGAATGGCCTCCCAGAATGGGAGACGGGTGGTGGTGGGGTCATCTAGGTTGCTGGGGGTAAAAAATAGGATGCCGCTATCCCCCTCATCCACATTTCCAGTGGAATTTTTGGTGCTCTCCAACCAATAGCAGCTGGGCCAACTGTAAAGGACCGCTATAGTAGCCCCCGACTTCCGCCGGATTAACCGGTCATGGCCTTCTAAAAACCGCCCCACTTCAACCGAGATCTCCTGCGGCGGCCAGAAAGCATCCCGCATGGTATTTCCCATCCAGCCCCCATAAGGCATCGCCATATTGCACCCGTAAGCAGTGGCCTCCAATAGGAAGATGCGGTAGAGATCATAGCCCTTTCCCCTGTTTAGCATCTCCACCAAATCCGGCACAATGCCGCCATAAGGGTTCTCCGCCACAATGACGTCCTTGCCATTGGCAAAGCCGCTGATGTAGCGGTACCAGTGGGGTTGCCGGAAGAGGGTGCACTCCATCTCAGTGGTCACAACGTCCACCGTGTCCCGAATGGGGTAGTACACGGGCATGCCGTTGAAAAAATTACCGGATACCAATACCTCCTCACCCTGGGTCTCTTTGCCATAGGAGCGAATGAAGTCGGTAAGCTCTGTGAAATACTGTTTCACAGAGAGCACCTGGTACTCCCAGTACTCTTTGAACAAAGGTACCTGATCCCCGTTGGGGAAATCAATGCCCTGCTCCAGAATAAATTCTTTGTAGTTAAAGCATTCCAGATTCAGGTTCATGTATTCCAGCGACAATTTTCCTATATGCTTAAGATTGCGTAAATACTTGGTAAAGCCGTCCACACAGTCCCTGCAAAAGCAGCCGCCATGGCGCAGAGCGGTGATGGGCAGTTCGCTTTCATCCAGTTGAACCCCTGCCACACCGGCGTCAATTTGAAGCATAATAATCTTTTTTAGATAGTCCCGCCACACTGGGTTGTTCCGGCAAGTTTGGATACAGTAAGCGCCCTCTACCGGCATCTCCACCCATCTGGCATGAATCATGTCGCCGTTATAATCCCTGGCGGCACATTCCTCCAATAGATTGGTAACCACCTCCCCGGCACTGTTGACAATGCCATTGGGATAAAAATCATCAAAGCTTTTGGAGAACAATCCTTCATGGTTTTTTCCCGAAAATTCCCGCAGACCGTAATACCCGTTTGGGGCCTCGGTGAAGTTCAGCTCTTGGAGGCCGCCCGCCTCATCGTACCGGGCAGGGAATTCCCAGCCTTGAACCTCAAACACAATGCTAAACAGTTTGATGCTATTTTCATTGCAGCGCCGGATAAACTCAGCGTCGTTCATGTAGCCATAAAACCGCTGCCTGGGATCCACTGGGCCAAACGCCTCGTGATGCAGAAAGGGCAGCGAAATTGAACCCCCGCCCAAGCCCGCCCAAACCAAGCTGGTGGCTCTGCAGTCTTTAAGGTCCTCCAACATCCGGAGGCTCCGCATAGGCATGCTGGGGTGGGTACAGTATTGGTTTTTGAGCCAAGCGTCAAAATAAACCGCTCTTTCCATAGGTTCACCTCTTCTTCGATAAATAATCGTATGTATTTTGTCTTCCAGCGCGAATCAACCCATCATCCCACAATCGGGAAAATGCATACATTCCCGCCCCCACTACGCCGCTTTCCTGTTTGCCTGACGCAATGGTAATGCGCAGATTTTTCTCCGGAAACGGCTTGCGGGCCAACCTGTGGACCTGCTGGAGAAGGACCTCAATGGGGAAATCCTTCATCTGCAATACCCCGCCGCCCAGCACCACATAATCCGGGTCCAAAATATTGATTTCAGTCACAATGGGAATAGCCAGGTCCTCCACATAGCCGCGGACCACGTCATCGCCGCTGTGGTTGGTGAAGATGTCCGCGATGGCTTCCCCGGCATAGTGCATATCGTTGAGCTCCTCAAGATGCCACCCTGAAGTCATGGTCTCCATGCAGCCTTTATTGCCGCAGCCGCAGAGGCTGTCGCTGCCATAGACAGGAATATGGCCCAACTCACCGGCCACCCCATTGCGGCCCGCCAGCATTTCCCCACCAATAGAAATGGCGTTGCCTAAGCCGGTACCTATGTAGCAACCAATAACAATGTGCCCATCCTCTAACTTGTATTCATAAATATCGTGGATCAACAATAGGTTCACATCCCGGTTGATGAACACTGGAATACCCAAGCGCTCAACTAAGGGTCCTACCACTTCCAGATTGTTGAAATGACGGAGGTTGGGGGTGGACAAAACGGTGGTGCGGTCCTTATTGATGGTGGAAGGAAAACCAATGGAGACAGCATCGGGCATCCGTCCTCCCAGATAGCTCCCGGCATACTCCAGGATAAAGTCATGAAGGGCTACAATAGGATTTGTGCTGTTGAAGAGGTCCACGCTGGACCGCATCACAAAGTTGCGGAGCCTGTAATTCCCCTCTACGATTCCCGCACGGATATGGGTGCCTCCGATATCCAGCCCCAGTACCATCGAATATGCCTGCACATTACCAACTCTCTTTCATAACTATTCTCAAGCCTCGGATATATTTTCGCAGATGAGTAAACGATTGCTCGATGAGTAGAAATTTGGCCGCACCTGCTGACGGATAGTGGTCAAAGGTTTTGAAGCCAGGCTTGCCGGTGTGATGTCATCAAAACCGATAATCTTTACTTCACCGGGAACCGATATGCCCCGCTCCTTCAACGCCGAAAGAGCGCCTAAAGCCAGCCAGTCGGTGGCACAAAATACCCCATCAAAGGAAATTCTCCGGTCCAACAGCTCCAACATCTTGGTCCGCCCCGCATCAAACGTCACTTCGTCCACCTGAAGATGGAGTTCTTCCGGGGTTGGATAGAGTAAGATTCCAATTGATCCCGACAGCCCTCATAGCGCCGCTTGTGGGTAGAGATACTCTTGGAAGAGTGGATACAGGCAATATTCCGGCACCCTTCCTTATATAGCTTTTGTACTGCTATGCGGGCGCCGCCATAATTGTCGGATTCAATAATTAGGGTGTTCCCGTCAAACCGTTCAGGCTGCCAGTCGATGTAAATGGCGGGCAGCGCTTGTAAATTTTTTTCCGCAAGCTTGGTATGTCCGGAGAAAAAAATCATTCCGGCCATCTGGGCAACGTTGAGCATGGCGATATATTCACCCTCAATATCCTCATTTTCATCTGTATTACACACCAGCGCCAAATACCCCTGGGTTCGCAAATTATTTTGAATCCCCAAAATAATGCGCGCAAAGAATTCGTTGGTGATGTCCGGTACAATGATACCAATGAAGTTGGATTTTTTGGTTTTGAGGCCCTTAGCAGCCATGTTGGGCACATAGTTGTATTTCTGGATGATTTCCCCTACTTTTCTTTGGTTAATTACCCAAGAAACGGTAGCGACAGATACTCCGGCCATTCTGGAAATGTCCACCATAGAAATCTGACCCTCATCCTTTTTCATGAGGCCTCACCATCTTTGTTAAATTTAGCTTCTTTCATTTTAGGTGAAAAACGAGTAAACGTTTTCGTTCCCTTTCATAATACACTATATTTGGAAGGAATGTCAAGATGGTCACAGCTCAATCACCATAAACAATTATTACTTCTTGTTTTTGCATAGTTGGAGCAAATCATAAAGGGTGTTATAAGCGCCATCCTAAATCACTAGCCCATCTACTAGGGCTGCCCTTGACTTAGCACCTGTTCTATGAAATAATAAGATATAATTCGTGAGTAAACGTTTCGTTCAAAACATATTCACGAGGTGACCATATGAAAAAATTGCTTTGCCCGTCTATGATGTGCGCTGATTTTGGCTGCCTGAGAGAAGAGGTGGCCCGCCTGGAGGAGGGTGGCGCAGACATCTTCCATCTGGATGTGATGGACGGATGCTTTGTGCCTAATTTCGGCATGGGACTTCAGGATATAGAGTGGATTGCCAGGGCGGCCAAAATCCCCTGCGACGTCCATCTGATGATTGCAGACCCGGGAAAGTATGTTGAGACCTTCGCCGCTATGGGCGTCAAGATCATCTACATACATCCCGAGGCGGACCTCCATCCCCCCCGAACTCTCCAAAAAATTGCTGATGCGGGCGCGGTCCCTGGCATTGCCATCAATCCAGGCACCACGGCGGAGCAGGTCGAGCCTCTGCTGAACCTTGCCGACTATGTGCTGGTGATGACCGTCAATCCAGGCTTTGCCAGGCAAGCTTATCTCAATTTTGTGGATGAAAAGTTGGAGAAGCTATCGGCCTGGAAAAAGCGTTATGGATTCCAGCTGCTTATAGATGGGGCATGTTCCTCTGAACGCATTGCCACTCTGGCGCCCCGGGGTGTAGATGGATTTGTATTGGGCACCTCTGCCCTCTTCGGGAAAGGGCGGCCCTATAAAGATATTTTAACCGATCTTCGAAACTTGTAAAATAGAAGCATTGTTTTGTTTATAGATTGGAGTGTTTGGAATGAAAATCGCGATAGGAAATGATCACGTGGCCTTAGATATGAAAAATAGTATCGCCAAGTATTTGGAACAGAAAGGCTACCAAATTGTGGACATGGGCACGTATTCCGATGAGCGCTGTGATTACCCGGTCTACGGTGAAAAGGTGGCCAGAGCGGTGGCGGACAAGGCGGTGGACTGCGGTATTCTGATCTGCGGCACTGGTGTGGGTATCTCCATCGCCGCCAACAAGGTGAGAGGGATCCGGGCCGTAGTATGCAGCGAACCTTACTCCGCTATGCTCTCCAAGCAGCACAATGACACCAATATTCTGGCCTTCGGCGCCCGGGTCATTGGCATCGAGTTGGCTAAAATGATTGTGGATGCCTGGCTGGATGCCTCTTTTGAAGGGGATCGTCACGGGAATCGGGTAAGTATGATTGGCGATATTGAAGCCCGCCAATAGATTTTCCTTATTGGAGTCAGAGCATTGCCGGCTTTCTATCATGGAATAATGATAAAGAAGCGATGATAATGGGGAGGTAAGTTGATGAACGGTCAGCAGGCAAAAGAAAAATGGGAAGGGTTTGCCGGGATCAAAACGGCGGCGGATTTCTCAAGGCTCATACACAGGCTTGAAAAGCCAAAGGGAGTTGTGGATGTTGTCATCGACACAGATACATACAACGAAATCGACGACCAGTTTGCCCTCGCGTACTTGATAAAATCAAACGAAAAGTTAAAGCTTAAAGCGATTTATGCGGCCCCATTCCACAACATGAAATCAGATAGTCCCGCTGATGGAATGGAAAAAAGCTATAAGGAAATTCTTAACATTCTGGCGCTGATGGGGCGCGAGGATTTGACAGCAATCACGTACAAAGGCTCAACCTCATATCTCCCATCGGAGACGCAACCTGTGTTTTCGGCTGCCGCTGAGGATTTGGCGGTGAGGGCGATGAACTACAGCGAAAAGAATCCGCTTTATGTCATTGCGATCGGGGCGATCACAAATGTAGCCTCAGCCATTCTCATAAATCCTGAAATTATAGATCATATCGTCCTTGTCTGGCTTGGCGGCAATGCGTTTGAATGGCCGAATAACTGGGAATTCAACCTGTTTCAGGATGTTGCGGGCGCCAGAGTGGTATTCGGATGCGGTGTGCCGCTGGTACAACTTCCGTGTATGGGCGTTGTCTCCGCGTTTACCACAAGCGGCCCGGAGCTTGAATATTGGCTCAGGGGCAAAAATAAATTATGCGATTATTTGGTAGACGTAACGACGGCTGAGGCCAAGGAATGCCATGGCGGCGATACATGGACACGGCCCATTTGGGATGTCACGGCAGTGGCATGGCTGCTGGACGGCGATTTTATGGCCGACCGCCTTGACCACAGCCCTATACCTGAATACGACGACCACTATGCATTTGACAAAAACCGCCACTTTATAAAGTATGTGTATCATATCAAGCGTGACAATCTTTTTAAGGACTTATTTGAAAAGCTCGCGAAATAGCCATTTTTGCAGCATACGGCGGGGCCCTTCCTTCCCAAAGGGAAAATAGATCGAGGGTGACCATAAAAAGCTGAAACCGGTGCTGGAAGCGGATGACTGCTGTAAATGCAGTAATTGTTGCAGGATAATGCGGTATGTACTCAGGAGATGCAAAATGGGGACTGAATTAAACTCAAAATTATTTAGTACTGCGGACAGCCTGCGCAGCAAAATGGATGCATCGGAATACAAGAATTACCTCTTGGGGCTTATATTTTACAATACCTGTCGGACAAGCTTTTGCAACAAGTTATGGACCTCGCGGATGAATCACTGAATGCACACGATACGCTAGAAAAGCAAACCAAATTGTACCGTGACTTGCTTGCGGATCAAGAGACGAAAAGTGATTTGATTGAATCGCTTGTCGATACATTGAGCTATGATATTGAACCGGACCATTTTTGATCAATTCCGTCATTTAGAACGGTACAGCGCTCTAAGCGGCAATGGAAAGAAATGCTCGATAAAATCATTGTGCCCTTGGATGATGAGTTAAGGCAGTGGATGCCTCCCTACCTTTTCCTGCTGTAAACCTTTGTTCTCTTGGTGCGGCTACACCAATTCCCCGCTCTCCGGCAGTATGCATCCACCGTCTACATGGGAAATAAAAAGCAAAAAACCTATGCCAGCCTGAAGGCCTACTCCCCGAACCCCGTTTCGATAATCGCGACAAGGCTGTTAACCGCTTGAACCTCATCCTCCCCCTCTGCCGATATTTCCACTTCTGTCCCGGCCCCGGCCCCAAGCGTGAGCAAGAGAACGATGGATTTGGCATTAACGGCGTTGTTTTCGCCATCAGCCGTATTCCTGATGGTTATCGTAGAGTCGAATTTCTTTGCCTCAGCAACGAAAAGAGAGGCCGGCCTTGCATGCAGGCCCGAATGATTGATTACCTTTGTTACTTTTATATACATCTTTGCCTCCAAATCCTGGCGTACATAACCCTATAAACTGTGGGATGATAACGCAATTATAGCAGGTTTTCTGATTTTTTGTTATTTATATATCCCCTATGAACTTCTTTGCAGCGTCTATAACGTCCTGTTCGGTATCCATGTCCAGGACCTTTTGGGCAAAAGCGGCTGCATTTGATGCGCTTATTCCTGCTATAACACGTTTTACCCTGCCGAAAGAAGCCGGACTCATACTAAGTTTTCTCAATCCAAGACCAATTAGTACAGCCGTGGCTGTTGGGCTCCCACCCAGTTCGCCACAAATGGAAATGGGCTTGCCGGCATTGTTAAACGCGCTGACAATTTGATAAATAGCCCTGAAAAGCGCGGGTGAAAATTCCTGATAATAGTCTGCCACAGCAGGATTCATCCTATCAACCGCAAACATATATTGACACAGGTCATTGGTCCCTATGCTTGCAAAGTCAACTTCTCTTGCCAGTTTATCCGCAAACAGGGCTGCAGATGGTATTTCAATCATTATTCCAAGTTTTATCTGGTCAGAATATGGGATGCCTTTCGCTCCCAATTCCATTTTAACCTCCTCGACATATGCCTTAGCGCGCCGCCAGACCTCCAAACTTCCCACCATAGGGAACATAATCCATAATGTTCCCTGCAAAGAAGCTCTCAGTGCAGCGCGCAGCTGCGTTTTCAAAAGCTCCGGACGGTCAAAGCACAGCCTGAGAGCCCGGTTTCCCAAAAATGGGTTGTCCTCTTGCGGTAATTTAAGATAATTAAGGTTCTTGTCGCCACCAATATCCAGTGTTCTAATGGTAACCGGCCGCCCTTTCATGGCGGCTAACACCGATTTATAGGCGGTATACTGTTCTTCCTCCGTAGGCATGGTATTACTTTCCATATATAAGAACTCCGTGCGGAACAGGCCGATAAATTCACAGTGATCAGAGTGCTCCGGCATTGCAGATGAACCGATATTCATACCGATATCGACTTTTACCCCGTCTTTTGTGACGGCTTTTGCCGTGATAAATTGCCGGGCGTATTCCTCGTCTCTGGTAAAC
>Ga0153947_1000462_pt1 | contig 19699 bp, 12 predicted proteins | sample TSNJ031MetaG_FD_104697 | JGI IMG/M metagenome (GOLD analysis project Ga0153947, IMG submission 104697) | Attine ant fungus gardens microbial communities from New Jersey, USA - TSNJ031 MetaG | ecosystem: Host-associated > Fungi > Mycelium > Unclassified | place: USA: New Jersey, Wharton State... | reverse complement strand
GGCGGTCATTACTTCACCGTAGGTGATACCGGTGCCGAATTTGTCAATCTACGACGCGGTGACATCGTCTTCAACCATCTCCAAACCAGAGATCTGATGTCCAAGGGGTACGTCAACAGCCGGGCTTCTGTTTACGGTATGGCCTACGCCGGAGGAACGGTCGGCAACATATCCACCATTTCATCGGCCAATTCTAAAGCCACTACCGTCAGCACTGCTTCTAATAAAACCGGCGATGCCTTAAAAGAGCTAACCGATTATTTTGATTGGCTGAAGATCCGTTTAGAAATCGTTGCCAAAGAAACCAAACGCGCGATGGATGCCATCGACAATGCCGTCGGCATCGCCAACAAACAGTCTCAAACCGCTCTCGCTCTTTCCAAAACCCAGTCAGAAATGACTGCGGCAAGGCAAGCTTATGACAAATACATGGCGCAAGCCAATAGCTTCGCCAGTAAGGCCGGACTGTCTGCCGGCTTGCAAAAGCAGGTTCAGACCGGTGCTTTCGATATCAGTAAATACGATGATGATACCAAAACCAAAATCAAGGAATATCAGGATTGGTATAATAAAGCCCAGTCTTGCCTGGATACCATCGAAGATTTAAAGAAACAGGAGCAGAAATTAGCCTTACAGAGGCTGGAAAATATCGATAAGTATTACAATGCCGTAATTGCCGTTAACAAATCCATGCAGGATACCAATAAAGCACGGATGAGTCTCAGCAAAGACCTCGGCTCTAACATCCTCTCTTCAGAGATCACCGATTCTCTGCAAAGTTCAATCAAAAAACAGCAGGAAAGCTATGATAAGACCGCTCAGCAATTAGCAGAATACCAGAAAGAATTCAACAATCTGGTTGCCAAAGGTTATATCGCCAGGGATTCCGATGCATGGTATGACGGCCAGAAGCAGCTTGAGAAATTTACCGAAGAGATGTATAAATCACAGTCTGCTCTCATCGATTTTCAGGACCAGTTAAGAGAATTAGACTACACTGCTCTGGAACAGACCATCGACCGCATCTCTGACGCTCTCGACCGGCTGCAGAATGGCGAGAAACTAAAAGATAAGCGCGATGAGCAAATGACCGAAGCTGAATATCTGCAGCAGCTGGATGAGGTAAACAAAAGCATTGATACTAACTATAAACTTAGAAATGCAAAGCTAGAGGAACAGGCTCTCTACGATGTCGGTTCTGAACGCTATAATTCTCTGGCCAAAGAAATCGCTAAAATCGATAGTTCTATTTACAGCTCTCTGAATGAGATTGAGTCTATCAAAGATAAAATCGTTGAAGTCCGCCTCTTTGATTTCAAACAGGAACGAGAAGATGCCAAAGACCTGATCAGTGAATTAGATACCTTCCGTAAGTTCTTGAATGATGACGCCTTTGTTGATAAGAATGGCGTTCTCACTGGTGATGGTCTTGCAAATATTGCGCTAATCGGACAGGCAATGGCTATTGCCAAACAGGAAATCGCTGAATATACAGAAGGAATATCAAAACTGGATGAACTCCTTCAAAACGGTATGATCGGGACTGCGGAATACGAAAAACAACAGTCTGAATTCCTCAAGGCTATCAAGGACTCTGCCCTTAATGTCGAGGGCTATAAAGAAACTTTAATAAGCCTTTACAAAACCCAGCTAAAAACTGAAAACAGCGCTCTGTCCGAGAGTATCAAACTGCGTAAGCAGGCCCTAAAAAGCATGGAGAATTACTATAGCTATGCGAATAAGGTCAATACCCAGACAAAAGATGTCAATGCCATAAAAGCCCAGATCGCCGCCTTACAAGGCGTCAACAATGCCTCCGCCCAGGCCGAACTGAAACGTCTGCAGGCTCAGCTTCACGATGCTGAAGATTCACTAAGTGATACTAAGCGCCAGCATCAAAACGACATGATTGAGCAGGGCTATAACGAAATGTCTGACGGACTTGATAAAGCCTTAGAAGACACATTGGACGAATTGACTTATAATGCCGATAAACAGGAAGAAGTCGTCGCCAACATGTTGAATAACGTCGTCGGTATGTATGGAACTGCCTACGATGCGATCCGGAACATCATCGCCGGTACCGGCTTAGTCGGCAGTAATGATTTCAATAACAGCGTTTCCAACATCGGTTCTGCGGGCGGTGCTGCTGATATAGTAAACAGCGCCGCCAAATCTCAGCATCAGGTCAGCTCTTCCAATACTTCTAACGCCATTAACACCGGCGGCATTAATATAGATCATTCCGCAATAGAGGACGATCTGGCAAAAGCCCCCAATACGGATAACCGCCTTTGTGCTGAACTAAAACTAACACAGTCTTCTGTATCTATGGAAGAAGGCGGAAGTAAATCGGTCACCGCCGCAATTCGACCCACCGATGCTAAAAACAAAACCCTTTCCTGGACCTCCTCTGATCCTTCTGTCGCCACCGCCATAAATGGCCAAATTAAAGGGATAAAAGCCGGTACTGCGCGGATTACTGCCAGCACCACTGACGGCAGCGGTTTATCGGCTTCCTGTACAGCCACGGTCACGGCCAGGCCCAAACCACCCACTCCCGATACCACAACATCTAAATCCACGCAGGGAGACGGCGTTCCGAATGTGGGTGATAAAGTTACCTTTACCTCCGGTCTTTATTACGAAGATTCCTACGGTAAAGGCCGAAAAGGAAGCTACTATCTCGGAAAACAGGTTTATATTACGAAGGTTAACGCCAAAGGATCAAAACCCTATCACATCAGCACCGGCACTACCCTCGGTAAAGGTGATCTGGGCTGGCTGACGCTCAGTCAGATAAAGGGTTATGCAGCCGGCACCAGCCATGCCTCCGACGGCCTGGCACTGTTTGACGACACGGCCGGCCAAAGATTGGATCTGGGCTCAGAAGTAATTATGACCAGCCATGGTGTTCTGCGCCAGATGAATGCCGGTGATATGGTCTTTAACAAAGACCAGACCAAAAGATTGTGGGAAATGTCTCAGAATCTCGCAGGCCCGAACATCGGTGCCAGCAAAGTAGCCGCCTATAATGTGGAACGTCAGAGCAACAGTCAGGTCAATATACATTTTGATAACATGCTCAACGTGGAAGGCAACGCCACCCCGGATACCCTTACCCTGGCCGACAGTATGATTCCCGAACTGGCCGGTAAACTCGGCCGCTATGTCACCAAAGAACTCAAAAAGATTTAATAATTGAAAGGACGTGAACCTCAAACATGGTTAAATTATGCGAAGATTTTATATATTCCGATCAAGCTCTGAGCCAACTCGGATTTACCACGGCAGACTTTCACAATGATGAGGAGATCCCGCTTGCGCTGCAGCGGGAAATTATCAAAGGTGAAACCAACAACTACCGCAAGCGGGCCAACCATATCACAACTACTTATTCGGGTACGCTGGAAATGGAATTTCACTTAATCAAAAAAGCATATGACCGAAGATCTCTGGACGATCTGGAGATTTCCAAACATGAAATCCGGGCCGTCACCAGATGGCTGTCATCCGTTTCCCGCCCTGCCCTTTTGCAGATAGCGGTACCGGAAGCAGATGAAGATCTGTTCTACTTCGGTCTGTTCACTAACATCGAGACCTTCACGGCCGGCGGCCGGGTCTATGGTCTGATCTTAACCTTTACCAACGATTCCCCCTTTGCTTATAGTGATATTATCACTGATACCTTTGAATTGCAGGGGCATATTGATAAGGTCATCGATAATAACAGCGATCTGCTGGATGATTACTGCTATCCCGTCATCCACATCGCCTCTGGTGAGAAAGGAGACTTCTATCTGTGCAATTTTAACGATACCGAGCTCCTGACAGAAGGCAAATTTTCACTGGGTGAAGATGCCGATACTGCCTTTGAACATTTCCTCAAAAAAATCGAGACCTATGCCGTCACTAAGGGCTACACTACGGACTACTATTACGACAGTCAATATAAATTTATTACCATCGCAGATGATACAGCCATTCGTTTTAAATACCGCGACAGCAATGCCGATGAATATCATTGTTTTGCATATTACCAACCCGATGGCTCCTATAAGATTTTAAAAGGCGGCTTTCTTTCTCTCAGCCTGCTGAAAGACCTGCCAATTACCATCGACTGCGAACTCTTAACAATCTACGATGATCTTGGCCGAATGGTACTCTTTAAAGACATCGGTTTGGCGGATGAAGATTATATCTACTGGCCGCGGCTTAAAGATGGCACCAATACACTGCACTTTTTCGGCTCCGCCGGCAACGTTACCTTCACCAGAAGAGAAATGATAAAGGCAGGTGTTCTCTGATGAAAATGACCCACAATGTGTATAAAAGAGCCCAGCAGTCCCATATTTATCTCGGTACGGCCGATAACAGGAAAATCTGCGTATTAAACGGCATCCGGCCAGAATCAGTGCAGCTCAGCCTGAAGCTTAATAATACCTTTGACCTTTCATTTCAGGTCGATCGTTATCTTGACTGCTACGGCAGACAAATCGAATCCGGCGGATACCATTTGCTTGATGAAGCCATGCGCCTGTACGTGGAAAATATCGGCTGGTTCATCATGCAGGCACCATCGGTACAAAACGACGGTACCACCGAATCAAAATCGGTCAACGCCGAATCAGCCGATTGCGAACTGGTCCAGCGTGATCTGGTCGGATTTAAAATTAATATGGGAACTACCGATTCATGGGAAATGCTGTCAGATGAAAATGTTGAAATAGATGAGAGCGGTGTGGAACATGCATTATCGCAGATCCGCTTCTATGATGAGGATAATCCTGATCTGAGCCTTCTGCACCTGGTTCTGCAAGCTTCGGAATTGGATGGCTGGACCATCGGCGAAATCGATAATTACCCGAAAGTCTACACCTCCTTTCAGGACGGTGAATTGATCGAAAAACACATCCTGCTGCAGGATGAGATTCCTTATTTCAATGTTGATTCACAGAGTGTCTATGCCTTTTTAACCCAGAGCATCGCCCGGTATTTCGAATGTGTGGTGCTCTTTGATATTGAGAATTTTACAATTAACATATACCGGGTTGAACACCTCGGTAAAGATACCAATATTACAATCGGTCTGCGCAATTTGCAGACTTCCAATAGCATTACGGTTGATGAGAACAGCATATATACCCGCTATCGCGTAAGTGGCGGCGGCGGTCTAAATATCCGTTATGTCAACTTCGGTCATGACATCATTGAAAATCTGGATTATAAATTGAATACCAGATATATGCCGGCTGATCTGATCGAAAAATATAAGATATGGCGGGATGATCTTGAGATCAACCGGATTGAATATATCCGCCTGACCCGCCTGTATAATGAACAGCTAAATATCATATCGGAGTTGTCTGACCGGGTTCCCCTGGATGATTGTTCCACCGACTGGTATACCTTCTCCCTGACCGCTCTGCAGACTGAGCTGTCCGACAACGAAGCCTATAAGCTGGGCCTTGAATCTTTGTTTAAGAACGAAAACGGCATGGTTGATATGGATGCTCTGATGGCTTCGGATATAGCTGGTGAATACCATCAGATCGTGGATATCATCATGCCTAACATTGAAATTGCGATGCATAATAAAGTTATCACCGCCGGTGACGATAAAGAAGAATATATTGAAGTCACCGACTGGTCCCTATGCGGGATCGATGAACTGGATACCATGCTGAAGAAATTCGAGGGCGAGAAAGAAATCCTGGAAAAGAACGGATACAGCGAGCCCTATTCCGAAGAAAGCGGGCACACCAAAGATTATCATGACCGGTGTTACGCCAAATATCTGGAAACTTTAGATCAATTGAACGAGAATGTTCCCGGCTCCTGCGCCGAAGCCTATGTACAGCGCACTGACGAAGCCGCTGAAGCAAAGATGATAAGTGAGCAGTATCTGACCGAACGCACATCGATTGCCCGGTCGGTTGAAAAAGAAAGTTGGTGCGGCACTTCCGCCGATAACAAACCGCTTACCTTTACCGCGGAAGACTTGAAGTTACTTGCATCACTTTATAACGACACCGATTATACCAACGATAATATGTTCCTTGTTTCCACCGACGATCAGCTCACCGCCATTGATGAACAGCAAAAGCTGCTGGATGCGGCGGTTAATGATCTGGCCGGCACCTCCCGGCCGCAATACCGCTACACTACCACTTTAGACAATTTCCTGCCGCTGGCAGAATATAAAGATTACGCCAAACATCTAAATCTGGGTGATTTTATCTGGCTGGGTATCCGGGATGATTATCAGGTTCGCCTGCGGGTGATTGGAATCACCTATAATCCGGCTGTCTTTGACAATCAGATTACCATTGAATTCTCAAACATGGTAAAAGCCAGGGCGGCCAGAAACGACTTTGCCGCCCTGCTCAGCCTAAACGGCGGCAGCGGGAAAAATAAGATCTCCGGATCAGCGAACAGTTCCTCAGCAAATACGAATACCGGTTCACTGCAGTATATTCTGGATAAAATCCTCAGCTCAACAGCCTTTACGAACAAAGTGAACAACTCTATTAACCAGACCTTCGGCGGATATATTGGAACGTTGATGGTGCTAAAGGAATTGGAAGCTGAGATGATAAAGTGTGTTAACCTGAAAGCTGAAAACGGCTTCTTCGGCTACCTGCGCAGTGAATTAATTTCCGCCGGTATGCTTATCGCCGGCAGCGGCGAATTTCAGGATCTGAAAACGCTGGTGGCCAGAATTGATAATTTATTAGCCGGTAATGTATCAGCCGAACTAGGCCACATTATTCAGCTGACTGCTGAAAATGTTACGATCAGCGAGGCGGTCATTAAACACCTGATTGCCGCTCAAATCATGGTCTCTGACCTCAGAGCCGGAGATATTTCAACCGATCGGATGCATATCATGTCGGAGGACGGTGGTCTCGCTATCATCGGAAACACCATGCAATTCCGCGATCAAACCGGTACTGTCCGGATTCAAATCGGCCGCGATAACGCAGACGACTTTACTTTTACACTCTACGATGCGGCCGGCACTGGTGTACTGATTGATTCCTCAGGGATAAAGCCTTCCGCTATCGAAGATGGCCTGATCCGAACCAACATGATCGCTGATGGTGCCATTTCCGAAGCAAAAATAGACAAAGACAGTCTCCGTGAATGGACCGATAGCGAAGGTAACAAGATCTTCGATGTTGCTGCCTTATACTATGGTGATGACAAATTTGAAGTGTCCTACAACCAAATCATCAGTAATGTTGATGATATTTCCACGAATGTTACCAGGGTAGAGTCTAAAGTCGACGCTGCCGCCCAGACAATTATTGACAAGATATCCCGCAGTGAAATGTTTACTGTTACAGATAAAGAAGGGAATCCAATCTCTAAAGTATTGAATGATATCCTGGTTGAATCAACCGCTGATATCTCTGGGCTGCACAATACCGTATCAAACATTCGGTCTGAATTTACCGATGATTTGCACGAACTGACTGAACAGGTATCTGAGATGAAGCAAGATGCTGATGGTTTTAAAACTACGGTCTCTAAAACATATGCAACCAAAAGTGATCTCAGTGATTACACCACGACTACAGAGATGAATTCCATCATCGGCCAGACCGCCGGAGAGATTTATACTTCTGTAAGTGACAATGCAAATACTATTTCCCAGTTACAGCAAACAGCTGAAACGCTGACGACGAAAGTGACAAATGCGGAGAATGATGTGTCTGCACTTACGCAAACCGCAAAAGGCTTTGAATCAAAAGTGACTGCCATCAATGATACACTAAATCAAAAAAAGGACATCTATCCATCCTCTATCCGCTATATCCGGGATTGGCTGAACGGCAATTCAGCAGATACCGGCAATCACTGGGCCGAATGCCGGGTGATGGCCAATAACCAAAATATTGCCAACGGGCTGATCGCTGCCGCATATGATCAAAATGGCAATAGCCTCTCAGCATCAGCAAATATAAATTGTTATACCGATGAAGAGACCGGCGAATATGTTTCTCTGGCTGCCGGCAGCAAATATCTGCAATTAGACTTAGGTCACGCCCGTTCCGATATTGATTCTATTCAAATCTGGCATTATTATGCCGATGGACGGAGTTATAATCATAAGCTTGAAGTGTCGTCAAATGGAGTAGACTGGTTTATCCTATACGACAGCCTCAACGCAGGCAGTTATCCCGAAACAGCCGAGGGGAAACTATACTATCTCAGTGATAAATATATTGACAAACAGATATCCCTGCTTACCCAGGATATATACAGTATTGATATGCGGGTCGCCGATGCGGAGGACGGCATTGCCAATCTTTCCATTGCATCCGACGGCATATCCACAATTGTTACCGATGCGATCAATACCTATGATGAGAATAACAGCAGTGCCTTTTCCAGTCTGCAAGATAAAGTCAGCAATAATTACTCCACACTCGATCAAAAAATCGATACCTTAACCACACAAATCTCGAAAGATACTGACGAACTGGCAAAAAATCTTTCAACAGTACAGCAAACTGCCACGGACTGGATTGCCAATTTTGAGGATATCACCATCGGCACCGATGCAAAGACCCAGACCAATGTCCGGCTATCCAAGAACGGCCTGGAAATCACCAATCCCACAACCGGATTAAAAACCAACGTCACCACTGATGAGTTTGCCGGATATTATAATGATCAGAAGGTCTTTTCTCTAAATCAGGATCTGACTATCACACGGCGTATACAGGTTGATAACGGTGCCGACTTTACAAACATTAAATATACAAATGCTACATACCAAACCACAAGCGGAACTACTGTAAAAGCCCTTGTGCATATTAAATCCGGCGGCAGCAGTTAATTAAAATAACTGCTGCCCAACTTATCTCTTGAAAGGGGGAATTTAAATGGCAAGCGGTTCATGGGAATTCTCTACCAGTAATACTTATATTACCGGTAGAATCCGATGGTCCTCCACCTCAAATGGATCATCAGCAAACACCTCAACTGTAATTGCTTATCTTGATTACAAAAAATCTTCATCTTCCACTGCTTCAACCTACGGTACTTTCACTGGTACGATTACCGTCAACGGGAGCAGCGGCAGTATATCAAAATCGTTAACTCTAGCCTGCAATAATACCTGGGTTAATGTCGGCAGCCGCACGGTCACTGTGACCCATAACTCCGATGGAACAAAATCCATCACCATTGCTGCCGGCGGGGGGATCTCCGGAACATCTTTCAGCAGCTCCAGCACCTCAAAATCGGTGACGTTGGACACCATCCCCCGCTATGCAGCCATATCGACCTTTAAAAACACCGCCAAAACACAGACCAGCGCAACTTTTAGCTGGACAGCCAATGCTGCCTGTGATCGTATTCGCTATAAGGTCGGAAACGACAGTTACGTCGATGTCTCCAGCACCACTGCTGCCGGCGGTACATTTACGGTTAGCGGGTTAGCCCCCGGCACCTCTTACGATATTAGGCTTGAGGTGAAAAGGCAAGATTCACAGCTTATCACCGAATCCGCCGGAACGATTAATGTAGCTACTACCCCAATCGCTTCTCTAAGCGGGCCGTTTAATTTTATGATAGGCAATGACTTATCTCTCACGATTAATAATAGTGCAAACAATGCCTCTGCACTTTACCTCTACGTTCAAAATGACAGTTCTGACTATGAGAAAATCGATGCCGCCACTGTAACTGTCGCAGCTGACACAGCAACATACACATGGGATTTATCTTCCATTGAAGCAACTCTGTACAGTAAATGTACTGCAAAAAAAAGCATGGCCATCAAGATATATTGCGGTATTACTCTAAACAATATCCGTTATGAAAATATTTATGATGGTATTGCTGCAGTAACAAACAGCGACCCAACCTTTACCACTTATGCTTTTGGTAATTCAGATACCGTTACAAACGGCGTTCTTGGAAATACCGCATACATCGTCCAAAGCTACGGTAATATGCAGGCCCAAATCTCAACCGCTAATAAAGCCGCAGCACAAAACGGAGCCAGTATCGTAAAGTACATTGCAACCGTGGCTAATTCATCCGAAGCAACAGTGCTTACAAAAGAAGCTGCCTATTCACCCGGTGCGGAAGTCATAATAGACTTTGGCAATGCCTTTGCAGCCGGAACCTATACGATGAAATTATATGCGCAGGATTCTCGGGGCAACTTCTCAACCACGATATCAAAGACCTTTTATGTCCTGCCTTATCACAGACCCCAGAGCATGATTAATTTAGCCCGGCAAAATGGGTATGAAAAAGAAATCACTTTGGATTTAACTGCCTATTACTCGCAGTTATTCATTAATAATACGGCTAAAAATACAACTTTTACCGTTAAGTACCGCTATAAAGAAGTCAGTACTGCGACCTGGTCCTCATATGTGACCTTATCTGATTTTACCAACAGTACATACAACATCAATGATACAAGAGTCACCTTGACAAAAACTGCAGACGATCCACTTCTAACCTTATCAACCGCAAATTCTTATAATTTTGAATTTATTTTAACCGATAAAGTTACTTTCACAACCGAATCCATGTTGCTTCCGCAAGGAATACCGATCATGATCGAGGCAGACAACGGCAAAGTTGCCGTAGGAATGGTTCCTGAATGGACCAGCAGTGCTGATTTTCAGGTAGCAACCGATATCCTGGCCACTGACAGCAGCGGAAAACAACACATGATCATAAGTGAACTGGATGCCAAGGCGCCAAAATCACATGCTTCATCAGCAACCACTTATGGTGTTGGAACCACAGCTGATTATGGCCATTGCATGACCGTTAATAATTTAACTACATCGGCACCCACAGATGGATATGCGCTGAGTGCGTATCAGGGGAAGGTGTTAAATGACAAAATTGCTGCCTTACCTCAATTTATATCAGGTTCAGTCGTAAAAGTAGCGGCGGGAACCTCGGTGATCGTGTTTACGCAGGCGCAGCTAAACACTATGTTTGGTCTATCCAGTTCCAGCATATACAATTTTACTGCAATCTTTAACAATGGCGATGCCGTAGTATCCACGCACATAGAAGGGGCAACATGGAGCGGAACTAACTTGTATGCCGTCTTCGATGTGAGCAGAACCGGGAATATCCGCATAAACTATACGATTATTTATAACCCGACTTTATATCAAACTACATAGTGTCCGGTTGAAATGATTACCCAATCAATATATGTACTCCAGAAAGGATATAATGCATGGACAAATTACTTATCAGTGATTGGATTTCACTTGTGACCGCAGCTGGTGTCCTCGTAGCGTTAATCAGCAATGTGATCGCTTTGCGCGAAAAGGGACATAACCGGGCTGGCGAAGATGCAGAAATGCGTTCAGATATTAAACACATCAAGGATCAAGTCGATAAACTCGATGATCTGCCTGAACGTATCGTCAAGGTGGAAGAAAGCACCAAACAAGCACATAAAAGAATTGACAGAATCGAAGATCAGCGGAAAGGAGAATGATAATGAATCAGATTAAAGTTGAAACCATAACCAGAACAATTATTCTTGGACTGGCAATGCTTAACCAGATCCTTGCTGTCTTAGGAAAAGAAATCATTGATATCGCAGAAAATGATATTTATCAATGCTGCACATTGATCGCCACCATCAGCAGTGCACTGTGGAATTGGTGGAAGAATAACAGCTTCACAAAAAATGCTGTCAAGGCTGACGAAACATTACAAAAACTGAAAGCAGGTGAATAAATTATGGCATATACATTCATAAAAGATTTAACCACTGTTAACTATACGAAAGGCAACAGTGGCCGCAAATATATCGTAATCCATTATACAGGTAATAAAACCGACACTGCAAAAGCCAATGCCAACTACTTCCGCAGTACCAACCGCGGCAGTTCCGCCCACTATTTTGTTGATAAGACAACCGTATATCAAGTTGTGGATGACAACAATACCGCATGGGCTGTCGGCAGAAATTACGGCTCCAATAATCTATTTGGCAAGGTAGTCAATACTAATTCACTCAATATCGAGATGTGTTCTGATAACGGCAGGATTGCCGACGAAACGCTCGCCAATACCATAACTCTGACAAAAGAATTAATGAAAAAGAACGGCATTCCGATCAGCAAGGTTTATCGTCACTATGACGTATGCAGTAAAAAGTGTCCCGGCTGGGACAACTGGCTGGGAGCTGCACCCACACTTTGGAATTATTTCAAAGCTCAGTTGAATGCATCTGCTTCTATAGCGCCCTCTGCACCCACAGAAACCACTTCAAACATTGGCACCACTGTATCCGCTCCTTCTTATGTAGTAGGAAAAACTTACACAACACAGGTTGAATTAAATGTCCGCAAAGGCGCCGGAACAAGCCATTCTAAGGTCGGTTATGCCGGCCTCACGGCAAATGCAAAGAAATTCGATAAAGGTAAGGATGGTGCTATCGATAAAGGTACCAAAGTAACCTGCAAAGCTGTAAAACATATCGGCAATAATATCTGGATTCAAATACCAAGCGGCTGGATTGCCGCTTGGTATAACAATAAGATCTATGTTAAATAACGTATCATTAAGAAAAACGGGATAGAAGCTCACCGCTTCTATCCCATTTTTTTTACATCAACTTTATTATTTACAACTTCTCTGCATCTGCAAGTATTTCACCATTCTTCACTGCATTCATCACTTCTTTAATACCGGCTACTGAAGATTCGTCCGGCATCGCTACCGACAGCGGCCCGCCCGAGTACGAAAAACAATAACGTGAGTCAGGGGTACTTTGAGCAGCAACCGATTTAATAGTCCACTTACCGCCCCCACCCAGATATGCTTTGGTAAGCGCCTGAATCTGCGACTTGGCCATATTGGTTTCAGCATTATCCTTCACGCTGTTCAAGATACCATTGGCACTGATTACAATCGTCGGCGACATCATCTTCCGCAGCATAGCGGTGATTACCGCCTGCTGGTTCTTCCCGCGCTGATTATCCCCATCAGCCAGATTCTTCCGTTCACGGCTGAATGCCAATGCCTCAACACCATTCAAATAATTCTTACCTTCTTTTATATCCATTACATGTCCAGCCTCTTCACTCGTCGTAAATGCCTCTTCTGAATTAACATTTATTCCCCCAAGAGCATCAACAATATCGATCATTGAAGTAAAATTCACTCTGACATTAAAATCAATATCGGTATCATACAATTGGGCCAACGCCGCTTTCGAGGCATTGATACCGTAAAGTCCGGCATGGGTAAGCTTGTCCTTTTCACCGTCGGAAACACCTGGAATTTCTACATAATAATCACGCGGGGTGGTTACCAGCAGAATCTGATATGTATTCGGATTCACTACCGCCAGCATATTCACATCACTGCGGCTATCCTGAGCTACATCGCCATATACATCAATACCGCTGATATAGACCACAAAACTCTCCTTCTGAACCTGCACATCAGAAATCGGGTTATCCCTGCTGATGTCGCCCAGAACCATATACCCCTTCAAGACATAAAACGAGCCAATCAGCAAGATACACGAAATAATAAGACTGGCTGCCTTGGCCGGTGTCCTTTTTTTCCTGCGGGATCGTAACGTCAATACAACCATTGCTATCAGGATCAGCAGCAGCACACCAATTACCAGCAGATATGTAAGCGGCAGCATATTTAAAATCAGCAGTGAAAGGATAAAGATAAGGCTGGCTGCTATCTGCACCGGTACGACAACCGTCTTCTTCCGCTTAACCTCTTTATGCGTCTTATTCTTCTGCGATTTGCTTTGCTGTACTTTTTTCTTTTTATGACGAACCTCTTCATCATCCAATCGGTCCGGCTCCGGTTCACCTTCGCGCCTTCTCCGGTTCGCTTCCAACCGGCGCTTCTTGCGTCTCTGCAATTCTTCGAATTCTCTTTCTTCTTCTCTTCTGCGGCTCATATTTCCGGTCATCTCCCTTGCTTCTCAATTACCCTTATTACCGCTCTATGATACCACTAATGATCAGGTAAATCAAGAAAAGGGACCGCTGAAAGCGCCCCTCAATAAAATCTTAAACAATCCTTAATAGTATTCTGCTACCATTTGCATCCTCTTAACTTTCCCCGCTTCCTTGACTCTCGATTTGACCGCAGCAACATCGCCCGATACGGTTCCAATACCTCTGCCGGATATACCTTCCAAAATCCATTTTTTAAAGCAAATCCATGCAGCTGCTTCGCTGTCAGCCCGCCGGAGCCGGCGATCACAACAGCAATGCCGCCATTTATCATTGTATCGGCCAGATGGTATCGGCCAAATGTATATTCAAACTCACCAACCCCTTTTTCAAATCTCCGCAGAGATATTTCATATCTTACTTTCATGTTAAAATCCAGAATCTTTAGTACTTTATTTTTATGGATTTCTTCAATACTATCACATAATCTATCAATCCTCTGACCAAAAGAAGTGCCCATTTCATCAGCCATCTTCTGATACTGAAAGCGATAATAATGTCCATCCATCTCATATACTGTCCCCAATATCGGATACTTTGCTTTTTCCTGCCGGCTAAATCCTTTTATATGTTCTTTTGCCGCCTCCCAAAAGTCCATAAGCTCAAAGAAAAATACAGTAGGCTCTTTATATTCGTCAAAGAAATAGTCGATTATATCTTTATCACAATAACTTCCCAACTGCTTCCACAAATTCATATTAGCAAAGTGCAGTCCTCTCATGACCGCTATTTTATGAATTTCACCTCCCAATTGATACAAAAATATATTCCGTAAAGATCCATCCTTACCTTCACGCAAAATATACTGTGATTCCCGCATCTTAAACTCCCTTCTCAATTAACTTTTAATAGCATTATAGACCTTTTGGGTCCTTTTTTCAATATTTGCCCCTTATCGGACATTATAAAGTTAAATTTAATACCTTATACTTAATATGAAAGAAGGTGAATAAATGGCGTTTGATAAAAAATTATTGGGACAAATTTTAAAGCAATATAGAGAAGCTAAAATGACACGAAAAGAATTTGCAGAAAAACTTGATATGGATGAAAGAAGTGTTGCACGCATTGAGTCAGGAGAACGCCTTACAAAGCTTCCCACTTTCATTGAAATATGTAATATCCTTAATCTGGCTCCAAATGAATTGTTAAGCGGATACATACAAGTTCAAGAAAAAGAATCTTCAACTCCTGCTTTTAAACAACTTATAGAATGCCTTTGCTATATGGATAGTGATCAAATAGCCCTTATTTTAGAAATCACCAAATCTATTCAAAAATATAAATAGATTAAACAATAACTTTTATCGCATCTGATACGCTGGAGGCAGTAAGTGAATAAATCCACTTACTGCTTCAATACGGCAGCTAAAGTTGACGCTGAAATGTTTTGCTGCTTTTCTCCTCTGCAATTTCATGGCAATTTGTCGTAAAGTTGTCAGCAAAGCTCATAACATAATTATTTAAGCAGTGCCCACTGCTTTCTATTTTTCCATTAAATATAAATCCTGATCGAATCAATAATCTATTTGATGGTACGTTCTCTTCATCAGGACATGCTGTAAAACAAATGTAACCATATGTATCAAGCATATATCTAACAAACACTGGTAAAATTTCAGACATATAACCTTGCCTTTGATATTCCGGCAATAGCTCATACCCTATTTCACCAGTATTCTTATCCGGTTCAAGATTCCATAAACAGATAGTACCGATGAATTTATTGCTACTCTTTTCAAAAACAGCGTAGGTATAAGCAACTTCGTTTTTATTGAAATCAATTAGCTGCTGTAATTTCTTCCTACTCTCTTCATAAGATAGAGGCTTTTGAAAATAGTTACAAGTTACAGTCTCATCACTTTTCATACGATAGAAACTTTCTTCATCGTCATTTTCTATAAATTTAGCCCATAGTCTATTTGTCTGAAATACCATATATCACCTCCCGGTCAAATTCTCATTTTTCCTTAGCTTTCACCTAAGTATTTTTGAATGCTTCCAAATAAGATTCCAAAAATTCTAGTTGTCTTGTTTCTTTTTCAATGATTATCTCCCATATTTTTTAATCCTTCAAAATCAAGAAAATCTTCAATAAACTGTTTGCGCAGTAACTGACGCGGAATAAACTCATTATACTTGTTTAATATCTCTATTTTTTCCGGAAACGGCAGCGTATTTAAATCTAAATCTGACCGTAATATCTCATCGATAATTCCTTCCAGTTCAAGGGTCGTACCGCCAAAATAGACCTCCATATAAACACAGGTATCCCATGGTATTTTACTCTTGATACCCCGGCCTGCTAAAGCATAATGCAGCGTAAACAACTGCCGGCTCCCAATCCAGGGAAAAATAGCAAACCTCCGGTCAGAAATTGGCGTTACCATTTGATCCAAAATCCCGCTGCTGTTCGCTAGATACCGGATTTCGTTCAATCTTTCTTTACAACTGCCGCTGAGATAAGGGTAGCTGTCTTCGCCTTTTAAAATACTCTGCATTTTCCGAACCAAAATGGTGTGCAGCTCTGATTTAAAATCAACATCCCAGTCAACGACAGAAATCCCCGGAACACTTTGGACAAAAATAACTTTTGCTTTGACATTGACATCCACCGTTTCCCAGGTCATCCCAGCTAAAGAAAACCGGGTCCCAACCGGATAAATCTTATCTACGGTTCCGATCGTCCGATTTTCATCCTTGACTAAATAATATTCAGGGACGATGAATACCGTATAAAAATGAAAATGATTGACGATTTTTTCACCTGCACGACCGATGATCAACCCACCCCGCTCTGTCTTTTCGATGTGCTCAGTTTCAAGCAGATGATTGAGCAGCAATTTGAAATCTTGTTGTGGTATCGCCTGAAAGCTATGCATTGAGAGAACGTCCTGTGCCAGTTTCGCCGGAGAGAGTTCCCCATTACTTTTCAGGCAGCTCATCGTCTGGTGATATAGCAATGAATAGGGATGCCGATGAGGCATGATCGGCTCGATCCACTTATCTTTGGTATAAAGCTCAATAATTGCAATGAGGCGGATAAAGCTCCAATTGATTGGTCCCAAAATGTCAGAAGCAGTCGTTTGAATATCCTCAACAAAAGTAAACAAAAGCTGCGGTACCTGACCGCGTCTGCCGCAACGTCCCAGCCGCTGTGCAAAGCTTGCCACACTGGCCGGTGCGCCAATCTGCACCGCTTGATCCAAAGAGCCGATATCGATCCCTAACTCCAGAGTGACAGTTGCACCGGTGACGATTTTTTCTTCCGAGGATTTCATCTCATCCTCGGTTTCCTCCCGCAAGAGGGCGGAGACATTTCCATGATGAACCCGGTATACATCCGGCGCTTTATTTTTTACCGCAATTTCTCGTAAGTTGGATAAGACGTATTCCGTTTCTTCACGAGAATTACTAAAGATAATTGTCTTTTTGTTGAGCGTCATTTGAAAGAGGTATTCGTAATGAGCTCTTTCACCGGAATCTGCGTGAGTCTCATCGCCATCCCGGGCTTTTACAAATCGCTGCACAAACAATCGGATGCTCTTTTTACCCTCATCGTTCATTGGCGCCAGACAATCCCTTGTTGTTCCGGTATTCAGCCATGTTTGTGCCAGGCTGATATCGCCCAGCGTCGCACTGAGCCCAATCCGCCGCGGTACCTTTCCCGTCAGATTCTGCAGGCGTTCCAATTGACATAAAACCTGTACACCACGGACATCCCGCATGAAATGATGCACTTCATCAATGATAATATAACGTAAATCAGAAAATAATTTCAGACACGCACCACGCTTATTAATTAATAAACTCTCAAGTGATTCCGGGGTAATTTGCAAAACCCCTGCCGGTTTCTTGATCAAAGCGTTTTTATTGGAATTTGATGCATCACCATGCCATTTACAAACCGGGATATGAGATTCGATCAGCAAATGATCCAAACGTTTGAATTGGTCGTTAATCAGAGCTTTTAATGGACTGATGTATAAAACTCCCACAGAAGCTGACGGCTGCTCATAAAGTTCGGTCAACACCGGAAGAAAGGCCGCTTCGGTTTTGCCGGATGCGGTCCCGGATGACAACAGCAGATTGCTGTCCGTATCAAAAATCACCTCACAGGCAGCAACTTGAATCCCGCGTAATTCGGTCCATTTATTATAATAGATATAGTCTTGAATAAACGGCGCCAAGCGCTGAAATACATCACTCATAATTCAAACCCCACGAAATCGCTGTGGATTTCTTCCTCTGTCAGACCGCCTTTTGCCATTTGAAAACTGTTATTGCCCAGAATCTCAACAATGCTTTTGTCAGGATTTTGATGTATGATGCCAACAAGTTCGATAAAATCTCGAATAATCTCTCTCGGCGTGATATGCGTATCCGCCCCGACGCGATTGTATTCAACATTTAAGAAATACAGCAAATCATCGTGGGTCAGTGACGGCTGATATTGATATAACAATGCGTGAATATCACGTAGTTTTTCCACGAGGATATAGACTTCTTCCTGGTTTAGCATTTGCAGCCGCACGATCGGCGCCGACAGATCTTTCATTTCATCAGTGGCAAAATGGCCTTCAGCCAAACGCGAGCGTAACGCTTCATAGCTGAAAATTCCTTTGTATCGATCTTCGATGCATTGTGGTGTACAGCCCATCAGAAAGCCTATGTGCTTCGCTTTTCCCTGTAAAGTATCATTATACATGGTCAGTAATTTTTCATAATTATTTTGCCTGGAGACAGAATGGGGAATCTTATAAATGTTGACCAGTTCATCTATCATGACAAGGATTCCATGATACCCCGCACTCACCATGAATGCCGCAAAGACTTTTAAAAAATCATACCAGGTTTCATCGGTGATTATCCAGTTAATATCCAAGGCTTCTTTTGCCTCTTTACGCGATGTATATTCCCCCCGAAACCACTTTAAAACGTTAGATTTAGCAGCTTGATCGTCCGCCTGATAGGCCCGCCAATAGACCACGACCGCCTTTGCAAACTCAAACCCGTTAATCATACCTTCTAACTGACCGGTTACGGCATAAATTTGTTTTTCAACATCATTATCAAATTCGGCGCTTCCCAGCGAAAAACGCTGCACCGATTCCGCTTGTATACCCGAAATCCATTTTTCTAAGATTAAAGGTAAAGCTCCGCCATCCGGCTTAGACTTGACCGACATATTGCGGATCAACTCCCGATAGGTGGCAAGACCTTGCCCTTTAGTGCCGGAAAAGCGTCTCTCCGGCGATAAATCAGCATCCACGACAACAAAGCCTTTGGCCGTTGCGTAATTACGTATGGTTTGCAGGAGAAAGCTTTTGCCGCTGCCGTATTTTCCAACAATGAAGCGAAAGGTTGCACCGCCGTCGGCAATGATATCAATATCATGTAAAAAAGCATTAATTTCCTGCGTACGTCCCACCGTGATATACTCCAGGCCGACTCTTGGAACAACACCGCCTTTCAGCGCGTTAATGATAATATTTGCAATTCGTTTCGGTACTAAATTTTCCATCAGTATTCATCACCTCTGCTAATTTTGGTTTATATTCCTCATATATGCTCACTGTTTCATCCAGCTCTAAAAGAGCATCACCGATACAATCCATAGCTTTTTGATTGATACCATCTACTAAAACCTCTAACATGACCATATTTTGCATTGCGAATATCTTAATGGATTGATCATGCAG
>Ga0153947_1000461_pt1 | contig 19706 bp, 17 predicted proteins | sample TSNJ031MetaG_FD_104697 | JGI IMG/M metagenome (GOLD analysis project Ga0153947, IMG submission 104697) | Attine ant fungus gardens microbial communities from New Jersey, USA - TSNJ031 MetaG | ecosystem: Host-associated > Fungi > Mycelium > Unclassified | place: USA: New Jersey, Wharton State... | reverse complement strand
TTGAAAAACAGCGCACCTTCAGCGGTGAGGCCGCAATTTTGTCTGGTGCTTTTCCAAATGGATTTTCCGGAACGGCGGTATACCAGCATAAGAGTTGGTGGTGTAGGCCCGCTTTTCCGGAAACCAGGGAATTGATTTTGTGAAAGTGGATGCGCAAAGCTCCGCTATGTTTTTTCAATGCGGGGATAAAAGCTATAATGCTATATCTAGGGCGATTCATACGGGATTAGAAGGATCCATAGGCGTAAATTTTTGTGGGTCAGTCATTAATTGCATGGGCATGTCCCCTGAAAACGTCTGGAACAGACCGGGCTTTGCAATTTCCAGAAGCAGTGACGATTTCGTCCCAGAAAAACCGGACGGGTTTGCTGAACATGCAATGCAAAATGTCTACAATTCCCTTTGGCAGGGACTCTTTTACTGGAACGATTGGGATATGTTTTGGAGTGAACATGCGGACAGCCGGCGCAACTCCATGCTCAGGGCGGTAAGCGGTGGCCCGGTATATATTAGTGACAGGCTTGGGCAAAGCGACATTAAGTGGATTTGGCCTTTAGTATGGAAGGACGGAGCCCTGCTTCGTTGCGATAGTAAAGGGGTGCCAACATTGGACTGCTTGCTAGTATCCCCGGTCGGTGAAGGCAGGTTGCTGAAAGTTTTCAACCAATACTGTGATACTTATCTTATGGCGGCATTTAATCTTGGAGAAAATGATATACAAGATTTTCTGCGTTTCAGCGATTTCCCGCAAGCAGACGGTTCATATGTGGTGTACGATTGGTGCTCCAGATGCCTCTCGCTTTTAAAAAAAGACAACCCCATCCCATTACATGTTGCTCAGGGGGAGTCGAAAATATATATTTTGGTTCCGTCCGGAGATGGTTTGACGGCAATAGGTCTGATCGACAAGTACCTGTCCGTCGCAGGAATAACTGAAAAAATTGTTCGGGACGGCAGCTATACTATTTTTTTGCGGCAGGGTGGAGAATTTGCTTTTTACTGCAGCAAAAAACCAAAAGCGATAAAGGTTGACGGGAGAGATGTGGAACCGGAATGTAAAGACGGACTTTATATATTGAAATGCGACGGGGATTCACCGGTTGTAAACGTGGCTCTGTAAAAATCTTTCGGCTTTTTACGAATCCTGGCAGGAAGCTTGAAAGGATATATACCACATTTCTTTAAAAAGGAGATTTTGCTATGAATAATAAACCTCAGCTCATTACCTACCCTGACAGCCTTGGAGGCAGCCTGCCTGCCTTAGCAAAAATTTTGGAAGGACCGTTTAAAGGATTGTTTGGCGGGGTGCATATACTCCCGCCGTTTCCTTCTTCTGGGGATAGGGGGTTTGCTCCACTCACATACGCCGATATTGAACCCGCCTTCGGAACATGGGAAGACATCCGGGAGATGGGGAAAGACATGGATATTGCGCTGGACATGATGGTTAATCATATTTCCGCACAATCCGTTTTTTTCAAAGATTACCTCAAAAACGGGAAATCTTCACAATGGGCGGATATCTTTCTCCCGCTGGAAAAGCTTTGGCTTGACGGCGAACCGGACAGGAAAGATATGGGAAAAATATTTCTGCGGCGCGAAGAGCCTTACTCAACATTTATTGCCGGAGGGGAAAAGGTCAGGGTGTGGACCACCTTTGGGCAGGAAAACCCATCTGAACAAATTGACCTTGATATCAATTCCCCTGTAACAAAGAAATTGTTGGAGAAATTTTTTATAAAATTCGCAGAAAACAATGTCAAAATGGTGCGTTTAGACGCGGTGGGATATGTTATAAAAAAACCTGGGACCTCCTGTTTCTTTGTAGAGCCGGAAATATACGGCTTTATGGATTGGATTAGCGGACTCGCGGGGCAATACGGCATTGCGTTGCTGCCCGAAGTGCATGCGCACTATAAAACCGCGCGCAAGCTTTCTGAAATGGGCTGGTATACCTATGATTTTATCCTGCCATACCGGATTCTTGAGGCTTTGCTACTTGGAGAATCCGAGGCGTTGGTAAAGCATTTGCAGACCAGCCCCGGCAGGCAGATTACTACCCTGGACTGCCATGACGGCCTTCCCGTCAAGCCTGACGTAGACGATCTTTACGATCCGGCGAAGGCAAAGAAAGTTACAGCTTTATGCGCTGAACGAGGGGCAGAATTCAGCCTTATTTTATCTGATGAACACAAAGATGAGGATGGCTTTGACGTACATCAGATTTGCGGAACCCTTTACGATATGCTTTGCAGGGACGATGACGCGCTGATTGCGGCAAGGGCAATTCAGCTTTTTGCGCCAGGTATCCCTCAAATATACTATGTGGGGCTGCTGGCGGGAGTAAACGACCGGGACAGGTTCCGCTTTACGGGCGATGTCCGTGAACTTAACCGCCATAACTATACCCAGGGTGAGATTGATATGGAAATACAACGCCCGGTATTTAAAAGGCTGGCTGAATTGATCCGGTTCAGAAACGAATGCCCTGCTTTTTTCGGTGAACCCAAAGCCTTGTCTTTAGAAAAGAATGGATTGTCTATTCGCTGGGATGGAAGTGGTGAAACCTGTGAATTGCGGGTAAACCTTACAAAGATGGCTTGCGAAATCCAGCATAGCGACGCCAAAAACAATAAGCGCCAATGGACACTTTAAAAAGCTGCCGGCTGGCTTTACGCGGGTGAAGGCTGGTGTAAAGATTTCATTCTCAAACATGGCTTTGCGGCGCAATCATAATCTCCGAAGAAAGGGACGGGCCTTATATATGCGTGAAGCAACTTTATGCGATATCCTTTTTGACGAAATAAGCAAAATGCCTGTGATAGACACACACGAGCATCTTGCATGGCAGGAGGACCGGTGGTACAATGATGGCAACGATCTGCTGTGTGAATACCTGACGCATTACATGAAGAGTGACGTTATATCCGCAGGTCTTACCCAGGAAGACTTCGTTAAGCTGATGGATCAAAGCAGGAGCATATCCGAACGGTGGCGCATTGTCGAACCTTTTTGGGAGGCAAGCCGCTATACCGGTTATGGGCGCGCGCTGGATATCGCGGCGAGGGGTATTTATGGTGTTAAAAGGATATGTGGTGAGACCGTGGAGGAGCTCGACAGGCTTTTCCGGGCAAACAAAAAGCCCGGACATTTTCGCCGGGTACTCAAAGAACTATGCGGTATAGAAGTCAGTATGCTGGATGTTGCCGGCGACAGGGCGGAAGGCAAAAGCGATTTCTTTAGGCCTGTGTGGCAGCCGCAACGCTATATAATGCCATCCGGAAGGGATGGTAGGGACTTGCTGAAACTTTCCGAGCGGGATCACGCCATAAGGGTAAAAAATTTAGACGACTGGATGGCCGCACTAGAAGCGGAGATGGATTATATATTTAACCTGCACGGTGTAAAGACTCTTAAGAGCGCCATCGCGTATGCCAGGACGCTGCATTTTGAACAGATCCCTTACAGCAAGGCCAGGGCAATGTTTGCCGATGTGCTGGACAAATGGACCTGCGGAGAAACAGAGGCCGGGTTTCCTCACGAACTGCAGGATTTCATGATGCACTATACGCTGAAGCTTGCCGGAGAGCGGAATATGACATTCCAGTTTCATACCGGTATACTGGAAGGCAATGGAAATATCCTAAAAAATAGCGACCCGTCCCTTCTCAACAACCTGTTTTTAGCCTATCCCGACGTCGATTTTGACCTGTTTCATATGGGGTACCCTTATCAGGGCGTTTCTTGTGCGCTGTGCAAGATGTTCCCGAATGTATTTATAGATATGTGCTGGTCGCATATTATTTCCCCATCGGCATGCGTCGGGGCGCTGGATGATTTTTTGGATGCGGTTCCCTACAATAAAATATCCGCCTTTGGGGGGGATTATCTGTTTGTGGATGGCGTATATGGACATCTTTATCTATCCAGATTGAACGTAAGCCGTGTGCTGGCTGGAAAAATCGCGCGGGGCGTTGTGAGCGAAAACAAAGCGCTCGACATTGCCAAAGCCATGTATTACGAAAACCCCAAACGTATTTTTAAGCTTTAAAGGACGGCTGTGGCAGGCGATTACCGTATTGAATTGTGAATGGAGAAAATATGAATAACCAGGTTAAAATAAAGGCAAGCAATAAATCTATTATTTTCAATTATATCCGTCATAACCCGAAGACCTTCAAGGCGGAGCTGGCGGAGATCACCGGCCTTACCTTTGTGGCGGTCAAAAATATCGTCAGCGAGCTATTGGAGCTCAATCTGATTGTGGAAGACGGAACAAAAAAATCCGAGACAGGCAGGAAATCCATGGCGTATAAGGTCAATCATGAATATGCGTATACGATGGGGGTACATATCAGCGCGTTGGTTATCAAAACTGCCGTACTGGATATGTGTGGGCACATTGTGTATAAACAGAGCATACCCATGACCTCCGAGGCGGATTCGCAGCTTGCTCTGATTGACAGCCTGTACAGGCAAATTGAGGATACAATTGTAAAGTCAAAGGTGGACAAAAACAAGATATGTGGAATAGGAATAGGGGTACCGGGACCGCTTAATTTTGAAACCGGTATGATTTACCAGCCTCCCAATATTCCGTCTTTGGCTTTCCTGCCCTTAAAAAGCATTATAGAAAAGCAGTTTTCTTATCCGACCTATGTTGACAAAGACGCAAATGTCATCGCCTTGGGGGAATACTGGGCTGGCTCCGCAAAGGGGTATTCTTCAACCGTATATATTGACGCTGACTTGGGCATTGGAAGCGGCATAGTATATGACGGTAAAATCTTTCATGGGGAAAACGACGGCGCCGGAGAAATAGGGCATATGACGATTGATATAAACGGGCCGCATTGTAATTGCGGAAGTTTTGGTTGCCTTGAAACGATTGCATCCGGGCTGGCGCTTGTCAGAAATGTGAACGATGCGCTCTCAAGGAATACGAAAAGCAATATGCAGGATGCTTACATTAAAAAAGGACATATTGATATAAACGCACTGATTGAAGCAGCCAACAACGACGACCCTTTAGCGGTTGTCACCCTTAGCAAATCGGCCAGCAACCTGGGTATCGCCATTGGGAGTCTTATTAATCTGATGGATCCTCAGGTGATTGTTGTAGGCGGGCTATTATCGTATAGTTACAAACCTTATGTTTCCATTGCCAAAGAGATGGCGGACAGGAAAAAGCTCCAAAGCTACACAAATAATCAGGTTGTAGCCTCAGGCCTTGCGGAGGATGCCGGGTTAATCGGCGCAAGTCAAATGGTGCTGAATGATTTCTTTGAACCACACTTGAATTTGAAATCTAATTAAGTTTAATTATATAAGAAGCTGATACTCAGGGAAATTGAGCGAATTTATCAATGATGGCGAAATATAATTGACAATCCATTTTATTTATGTTAGCATCTAATTAAAGTTTCTTTAATTAGATGCCCGATTCGCATTTCTATCCAAGGAATTCTGATCAAAGAAACTTTAATTAGAATTTTGAACGGATGGAGGTAACCATGGAAATGATTCGAAAAAAACTACCGCTTCTGCTGGCGCTATTGTTGCTTTTGACATCAATAGTCGGCTGCACCGGAACACCCGGTGATTCTTCGGCATCCGACGTCGGCTCAAGCGCCGCTTCACCGGCAACGGATGAACCATCTCAGGCAGCGGATGGCGAAAAGAAAACCCTGACCATTTGGCGCGGACAGGGAACCGATGGGGAAGAAGCCCTGTATAATTCTGAAATAAGCGGCTTCAACGCACAATCCGCCGATACCGTTATTGAGTACGAAGTGTTCCCGTACGATGATTTTGGACAGACCGTCCGGGCAGCGGCCGCTACTGATTCGCTTCCCGAACTTGTGTATCTGGATGGAACGGAAGTTGCTAACCATGCATTTATACAATCAATCATCCCGATTACATCCTACATTGACGATGAGTTCAAAGCAAAATATGCGGATTCCGCCTTCAGCTATTATAAAGATGAGCTGTATGGCGTGAACCAGCAGGACGGCGGCTTGGCACTTTGGGCTAACAGGGCGCATCTTGAGGCGGCGGAGGTTCGCATCCCAAGCTATGAGGAGCCATGGACGGCCGATGAGTTTGTAACTGTCCTGGAAGCACTTAAGGAGGTTGAAGAGGTTCGTTACCCTCTTGACATGGCAACAAGCGGCGGCGGTTATGTCATCTATGCATGGCAGCCATGGATTGTTTCTTTTGGCGGAGACTGGTATAACCATGACACGTTGACGGCAACCGGAGCGCTTGATTCCGAAGAAACTGTAGGCGCTATTTCATACATAATGGATTTAGCAGCCAAAGGGCTCTGGAATCCCGATGAGACTTCCGGCTCGGAGTTTATCGACAGACGGTCCAGCCTCGTTCTTACCGGCCACTGGACTTATGTCGAATACAGTGAAAACCTTGGCGATGATTTAATGCTGGTTCCTATGCCTGATCTTGGGAATGGAAGCCAGACAGCGGTGGGCGGGCTGTCCTTTTGCGTAACACCCGTTGCGGAGCAAAATGGAGTGGTTCAGAATGCGGTTGACTTTATCCAATTTGCCCTTGGCGATGAATTTCAGTCACAGGTAAACGATGCCAACGGTTCACTGCCTGTCAATAAGGAAATATTGGCATCGCTAGACGTTTTCAAGGATGGGGCTACCCTCAGCCTTTATGCAAAGCAATTAAGTGGTGGCAGGTTTGCCGTTCGTCCGCCCTCTCCCGCCTTCCCAACATACCAGGAACAGGTGGGTACAGCGGTTATGAACATTATATCCGGCGGAGATATAAAATCAGAATTGGAATCCGCTGCTCAAAGGATTGACGAGGTTATTGAAGCCAACCAATATAACGCATAAAACAAAAGCGGCCGAATCCTGATTATGACATAAAAAAGATTGCCTGACCGTGAGGTATTTCTTCACAACGGAAACAGTTTTCCATGACCGCATGAAGAAATACCCGCGGCCGGCATCGTATTTAAATGGGATAAGATGCAAGGCGCTTCTAAATGTATTTTTATTTAGCCCCATGATTTTACGGGAGGGTGTGAACGCGCGGCGTGAAGCGGATTATAAAAACGATAAAATCAATACCATACAGCAAAAGCTGGACGGCTTACCTGATGGCGGCTCCGGGGGTTATCCTGCTCACTGTATTTGTTATTGTACCATTCATATTTACATTTATCTATTCCTTTACCAACCGGATGTTGATTGAAAATCCAATTGTGGGAACCCAATTCGTTGGATTTGGCAATTACAAATCACTGTTTAATGACTCTGCTTTTTATAAGTCGTTCTTAAATAACCTCACTTTTACGGTGTTTGAAGTTCCGCTGGTATGTACATTATCTCTGCCGCTTGCCATATTGGTCAATCAAAAGATCCGCGGCGTTGGCTTTTTCCGGCTTGTTTATTATTCGCCGGTTGTTATCCCAATGCTGGTCACATCCGTTATGTGGAGCCTGATGTTCATTCCGGACGAAACAGGCTTTTTCAACAGCATACTCAACTCGCTCACCAATGGAGCGGTCGGCCCAATAAGGTGGCTGCGCGATCCCAACACGGCTATGATGTCGATTATAATCATGTCGACCTGGGCGGGGGTTGGGTACCAGATGATTATTTATCTTGGCGGGCTGCAGTCCATTCCGGGGGAAATTTATGAGTCTGCCCGTATAGATGGCGCAAATGCGATAAAAACTTTTTTTTACATAACAATACCACAACTTAAAAATACGATTATTTTTTTATTCCTGTCCACTACCGTAATGAGCTTTAAGATGTTTACGCAGGTATTCGCCCTGACTGGAGGAGGCCCCATGGGTTCTACCAGTACCGTTGTATATATGATTTATTCCGCAGGTTATACAGATCAGCGCATCGGATACGCTTCTTCAATAGCGGTAGTATTCTTCGTGGTTGTTTTATTGATTTCACTGGTTCAGCAAAAGTTTACCAATATGGAAAAATCCTGATAATTATTAATTTAATGCCGCCATAGAGAGGAATGAGGGCCCGGTATGAAAAGACGTACGGTGAAGACGGCTGCTCTTTATCTTCTGATGATTGTGATAGCACTTATCTTTATCCTGCCGATCTGTATACTTTTTGTAAATTCTTTCAAATTGAGCAACTCACAAATATTGCGTGATATGAACAGCTTCCGGATATTCCTGCCGGTCGGGGAGCTTGGGCTTAATAATTATGTCTATATATTTGAACGCGTTGACATTATGCATTATTTTAAAAACTCAGTTATTATATTTTTGGCTAGCCTTGTCCTTGGCGCTATCGTCAACAGTACGCTTGGTTATGCCCTGTCACGCCTGGAGTTCAAGGGTAGGAAATTTATTATCAGCTTAGTAATTTCGTTAATGATCATCCCCACTGAGGCGATCATGATCCCCTTGCTTCTCATGTGCCACAATATGGGGCTGATTAATACTCTGACAGTTCAATTCCTGCCTTTTTTAGCCGGGCCGTTTGCCATATTTCTGTTCTATCAGGGATTTTTATCTTTGCCGTCCGCAATAGAGGAGGCGGCCGTTATTGACGGTTGTTCCTACATCAGGATATATACGAGCATTGTGGTCCCCCTTTCCAAGCCTACGTTTGTCAGTGTTCTGATATTATGTTCTCTTGGTTCATGGGGGGATGTGCTGTGGGCGACAATGGTAACACGTGGAAAGGCGGTACGTCCAATTTCGGTTGGAATGGCACAGATATTCCAGACATTGCCGGTACAGTGGGGGCAGGTATTTGCCTTTGCAGTTGTCATGACTATTCCCATATTGTTATTTTTTATGATATTCCAGAAGCATTTTATAGCATCTACCATAGCAAGCGGAGTGAAGGGATGATTCTTCATTAAAAAGCATATCCGCTAAAAACCCTGTTTAGCCGGTTGCGGCAATAACCGGCGTGTTTAATAAGAATACTGTGTCGGAGTATCGCGTGGATGGTTGTATATGTTCGGATTCATATACGGCCATCTATTAATGATCGGACATGTCAGGATAGAATGGATAAAAACCTGTTTTTCCATATGTTCGAAATATTTTTTACGGCAAGACGAATATTCATGAGGAGATTCTTTAACTATGGAATATTTCATTGGACTTGATATAGGCGGAACAAAATGCGCAGTTGTATTGGCAAAGGTAGATAGTGAGATAAAAATTTGCAAAAAAGTCAAATTTCCAACTGAGGCCGGTAAAGGGTTTGCGCATACAAAAACACGCTTATTCCAAGCTGTAAGAGATATTTTGAAAAAGAGCGAGGTTGATTTACAGAACATCAGGGCTATCGGGGTGAGTTGCGGAGGGCCTCTTGATAGTGAAAAAGGACTGATCTTGTCCCCTCCTAATTTACCCGGATGGGATAATGTACCCTTTGCCGAAATGCTTGAAAACGAGTTTGGAATCCCGGCGTTTCTTCAAAATGATGCCAATGCGTGTGCCTTGGTGGAGTGGAAGCTGGGCAATGGCTATGGAACAAAAAATATGGTCTTCTTCACAATGGGGACAGGGATGGGCGCTGGCATTATCGCAGAAAACCAGCTGCTGTATGGAGCCAGCAATATGTGCGGGGAAAGTGGGCATATACGGTTGGCGGTTGAAGGGCCTATAGGTTTTGGGAAAGCCGGATCCTTCGAAGGCTTTTGTAGCGGTGCGGGGATCGGCCATCAGGCCAGAGATTTTACTCGTCAGTGGATCCGGGACGGGCAGACACCGGCCTGGGTCAGGGACGGCCTGAAACTGGAGGAAATCACAGCCAAGGTTATAGCCGATTACGCGAAAGCCGGAGATGAACAGGCAAAAAGCATATATCGCCATATAGGTAGAAAATTGGGCGAGGGACTCAGTATTATCATCGATGTGGTAAATCCCGAAAAGATTGTTATCGGCAGCATCTTTACAAGAAGTGGAGAGCTGATGCGCGAAGAGATGGAAAAAGCCATTGCTGATGAAGCTCTGATACACGCGCGCAAAGCCTGCGAAGTCGTTCCGGCGCGATTTGATGAAGACCTAGGCGACCTGGCCAGCATAATGGCCGCTTGCCACAGCCTTGGAATTGACCTTTATCCCGCGGAGACGGAGGAGGCGCCGGAAGTTCTGGCTTATTATGACAGTCTGTTTGAACGGTATAGTATCTTGAACAGCCAAAAGGTTGCTTTGATGCATGCATATACTATACTTGTACACTGTTTTCGGAAAGGCAGTAAGCTTCTGGTATGCGGCAACGGAGGCAGCGCGGCGGACGCGGATCATATCGTCGGAGAGCTTATGAAAGGTTTTAACAGCGCAAGGCCGCTTTCTGAAAAAGAGTTGGACAGTTACCGCCGGTTTTTGGGGGATTCAGGCGTATATCTTCAACAGGCCCTGCCTGCTGTCGCACTGACACAGCACACAGCCTTGTCCACAGCCTTTGCGAATGATGTAGCAGCGGATATGGTATTTGCGCAGCAGCTCTATGGCCTTGCCAAAACAGGGGATGTTCTATTGGCTATCACGACATCCGGAAGTTCAGGTAATGTTGTAAACGCAGCAAGCCTGGCAAAAGCAATGGGAATGAAAATAATAGCGCTGACAGGACCCAATCCCGGCCTTGTCCATGATATTGCCGATGTGTCTATTTTAGCTCCAGGCGGCAGAACCTCTGATATTCAGGAACTGCACCTTCCCATCTACCATACTCTTTGTGCTATGCTGGAGGAAAAATTTTTTAACAATGAATTATCTGAGAGAGAGAGAACGAATACCGCAGGTATCTGAGCATTGGACTTTACAATATATATACGGTAAACATACAGATGCCCAGATGCTTCTGGACATTCAGGGAGCCCGGTCGCTTGTTACGCTGTGGCATGAAAAAAACAGGATAAAGGCAAGCATTTGGTTTGACGCTTTCCCTGATCCGCTGGTCCTGACAGGGATTTTGCCAACCGGAAACGACAATGGCGCCTTGGAGTTCCAATTATTTAAATGAGTGTGAACTGGCATCTAAAAGAGTGAAATGTATTGATTGGAGGAAAACATGCAATTAAAATATAAATATGAGGAAATGCTGCCACAGGAATTTTTGGAGGCTGTGGAAAAAATGCCTGTGTTTTTTGTGCCGACTGGACTTTTGGAGTGGCATGGAGACCACCTCCCGTTAGGGCAGGATTCACTCAAAGCACATGGCATTTGTTTGGAGGCGGCCAAAAGGCTTGGCGGCGGTATTGTTTTACCTCCATGCTATTTTGGACGTCCGGGCTATTCCAGATATATCGGGACATTGACGTTTTCAGAAGGATGTGTCACATCAGTATTCACCGAACTTTTTGAAGAGCTCCAAAAGGTCGGAGCAAAGATAATTTATTTACTCACAGGCCACTATGGACCAGCTCAAATGGATACCATCAGGCATATAGCACAGAGTTATCAGAAAGAACATCCTGAAATCACCGTATTTGCCCGGGCGGAGTATGAAGGGGTGCTGGTTGACGGAGAGGTTCCGGGTGACCACGCGGCTAAATATGAAACATCTATATTCAGCTATTTATATCCGCACTTGACACATATGGAGAACTTTAGTATGGAAACCGATATAAAGCGGTACTACAATAATCCGAGAAACGATTATTATAAGGAATCAGGGGATTGGGAATGGCCGGGTGACCTGCGAGATATGGCGTCGCCAACTCTTGGCAGGCGTTGTGTCGATGCAATTGTTGAGTATATCGTTGAATGTATTAAAGAAAAGCTATAAACAAGTAGTAAAATTTGAACATTTATCGAATAAAGCGGCGCAGCCTCAAATTGAACAGCACCCCATTTGTTAGACAGTATGATATACTGAAAACAAATGGGGTGCTGTTTATGCCAAAAGATACGGTTATCGCCGGGTAGCTGCCGAATTACATAACCGCGGTTATGTAATTAATCATAAGACAGTACAACGGCTGATGAAACAACTTGGCATTGTTTGTATGGTGCGGATGCCTACCTGCTCACCTCTCTGTGGCGTGCGCCTGAGACAATCAATCACCGCTACATGATGCAGGTCAACCACGACTTCCAGAATGGATAACTTTTTTCTCTTCCATTCTGCCCTCCGGTAAGGTATAATGGAATATGAAAATTACAGCCGATTGGCTTTGAGGTACAAAAAGGAGGTTATTTCATGACCAATGAGGAAATGATAAAGGCTTTGCAGCAATCGCTGGAACCAATTAACAAACGGCTGGATGCCATTGAGGGAAATATGGCAACAATGCAAAGCAACATTGAAACAATTCAAGATACGATGGCCACAAAAGCGGAAATGGGAACAATTCAAGATACAATGGCCACAAAAGCCGAAATGGGTATAATTCAAGATACAATGGCCACAAAAGCCGAAATGGGAACAATCCAAGATACAATGGCCACAAAAGCCGAAATGGGTATAATTCAAGATACAATGGCCACAAAAGTCGAAATGGGTATAATCCAAGATACGATGGCCACAAAAGTCGAAATGGGTATAATTCAAGATACAATGGCTACAAAAGCCGAAATAGGTATAATCCAAGATACGATGGCCACAAAAGCAGAAATGGCGAATATGGCTACAATGCAGAGTGATATAGCCGCAATGCAAAGCAACATTGAAACAATGCAGGGTAGCATGGCAACCAAAGAAGACATAACCCGCATCGAGGATAGAATGGCTCGCCTGGAAGTCTCCTATGAAAATGAAGCAAACCGCATAGTAAGTCTACTGAAAGAAGATTACAGCCGTGTATCCGCCGCTGCTGCCAAGACCTGGGACTATGACGAGGTGAAGAGCACCGTCAAAGAACACGAACGGGCGCTTATCAACCACAATCAGCGGATTAAGGAGTTAGAGGACAAGGCCATATAGCACAACTGCAATTGAATAAGATACATACCGCTCTATTGAATATAGGGCGGATTTTTTGTGTCCACATTCATTTTTGAACCTGGGAGTGTGGGGGAAAAGGCCGTCAAGGGCGGTGGAGCGATGAAATCTCCACCCGCAGGCATGCCCCCTTGACTTTGCGCCTGCTCCCCGTGACGCTTGTGTCGATTGTGACGATCTTTATATACCGCCACCGCACTCAAAAATATCGACACGACCGTCACCATTGTCACGCCTCAGAAGTGGCTAGTGTAAACTTGACCACTCGTCCGTTATGCGAACGGTTGCTCTCATAACGAGTGCCATATTCCCTTATATATGATGATGCTTTCGCCACACCAGCACACACAGCATTCCCATTCCCAACGCGCATAACAGCAGTGCAATCGGCCATCCCGTTATATCGCTATTGTTGCCCGTTTTTGGGTTGCTTGTTGTAGGGGCTGATGTGCTAGGAGATGGTTCACTAGGAGATGATGTGCTAGGCGTTACCGGATTCTGTGTCCATACCGCATACAGCGTTGTGTCAGCTGTAATGGTAAATGTCTGCCCTGGCGTGTAGACAACCGCGCCGTTTGCGCTTGCCGCCCAGCCTTGGAATGTGTAGTTATCTCTGGTCATGCTGCCTTGATCAAACACCGTTACCACGCTGCCGCTGGTATAAGGGCTGTCGCCGTCCACGGGCGCTGTACCGCCTGTATTGCCGTTGCCATTATACGTTATGGAGTATGTCGTTATCAGGTTATACGTCCACTGCGCATACAGAGTTATCGTTGTTCCGGAAGCCTGTGCGGGTACAGTATCCGTTGCCGCATACGACGTTCCGCCTCCATCGGCTTGTGTGTTCCATCCGGCAAACGAATACGTTCCACCCGCGATTGTCGGTACTCCTGTGGGACTGCCTACCGCCGCGGATGCGTTTGCCGTAGAGATACCCGTCTGATTGGCCGGCAGAGCCACTCCGGCGCCATTGGCGCCGATCGGAATATTCGCGTCATATACTAATTGCCAGGTCGGCAGCCTTAAATACTTAAACTCAACGTTCTCGATGCCTACTACAGGCTCTGTTTGGGTACTCATATAATATTGGGTGCCTGTCTGAGAATTGACCGGGTATGTCACCAGGTCTTCATTGTTAAAAATTACCCCATTGTTTCCCCAGTAACGGCCGATTCCCTTGTCGGCGTTTAACCCCGGCTCGAGTAACAAAGGCCGTCCCAGCACAATTGCCGTCCCGCGCTTTCCCCAGAACACACCGCCGGAAATTACCTCAATGCTCCCGGAGCCAGACATTCCGGTACAATTGATTGCATTCATACCGCCGCCGATGATTGTTCCGCCGGAAATTAGTTTGATTGTCCCCATATTACTAATGCCATAAGCGGAGGCGGAGGTAGCGGTAGCGATAATTGTGCCGCCGCTGATTTCATCAATCTTACCGCCGGAATAATTATAGATACCATATGAGCTCGTGCCGCTTATTTCGGCCGTTCCGCCGATATTCCCAATGCTGCCTACATTCAGCATCCCTTGTGAAGCTGTGAACGTTCCGCCGGAAATCTCGGTAATGACAGCATCTCTGTCATTTTGCAGGGCAACGGTGCGGCTTGTAACCGTTCCGCCTGTGATAGCGTTTATCTGGGAACCGCTTCCATGAAGAAATATGCCATACATTCCCCCGCTGATATCCCCTCCGGATATCGTGCCGATACCTGTTATATTGTCTGCTGGATCTGCAGCCTGAATCACTCGCCTGTTAGCATCGGAATTATTTTGCAATTCAAAAGTACCGCCGCTGATTTCGTTAACCCAGCTGCCACGGACTATGGTTAAGGAACTGTTTCCGGCAGCCTGAAAATAACCGCCGGAGATTTTACCTATCTGCGCATTATTTTGCACGAAAATGGTATGGCCATGGAGGATGGGATTAACTTCTGTCTGATTAAAACTGCCGCCGGATATCTCATTAATTTTTGTACCCTCATCCAAATCATCGGTTAAGTGAATCGCCACTTGTTGACCTGTAAGCACACCGCCGCTGATTTCGCTCAGCTTGGCTCCACGTTCAATATTTAAAGCTCTCTTGTTTCCTTCCAGGATTCCGCCGCTTATGGCACCATTCACGTTTGAGCCGCTTAAATGCAACGCGTGACCGCCAGTGCTTTTTAATGTTACACCGTCGTTCACTTGAACCGTTCCGTTTGTGACTTGCACAGAGTGGTTTGCGCTTGAAACCGTCAAAGGATCTGTGTTCGTGCCGTCACCCAGAGTAAGAGCGCCGTTCTGTACTAAAATACTGTAGGGAGACGGTATGGTAATGGTATGCGCACCTCCGGCGCTGACGATTGTGATGTCCCCTGTAGTGGATATATCCCCTGCCACAGTTACATCGGCAATAATTTCAATAGTACCGGAACCCGCAGTGTTTACCGCTGTAACCGCATCTTCCAGCGTAAAGAACAAACTACCGGTTTCTTGTATCCTCACTGTTTCCCCCGCAGCAAGGACTTTGTTCGGCATTACTATCAATGTCATAATTAGCAATGCAGTCAAAAAAATACTAAGTTTCTTCATCATTTTTCCTCACCCTTAGTTTTTATATGAAAGATAAAAACCCGCCAGCTTCCCTGACATAGTGCTGTTCTATCATATAATTTCACAAATCCCACTTTTGCTATATACTATGGTGCACAAATGTTTAACATATATGCATATATATTTGTTGAAAATTTTGCCAAACCTTATAGTAAATTCTACTTCATCATCTTACATTCTTACGTTTTTCAGATTGCTTCAGATTGCCGTTGTGCCAGTTCTTATGCCTTTACCTCATGTGTCAACGGCAGGCCGGGAATTTATCCGGTCATGTTGATGAAATATCTGCTGATGGGATACCTGTATGGAATTGAATCGGAATGGCGGATCGAGCAGGAAGTCCAGGTAAATATGGCGTACCGGTGGTTTCTGGAGCTGGATGTTGGGGAGTGGGGGTGCCGGATCACTCGACGATCTCGCAGAATCGGTGCAGGCGGTTTAATGGAGAGAACGTGTTTCGGAGATTGTTTGAACGGGTACTAGAGATATGCATGGAGAAAGGGCTTGTGGAGGAGAATATCCGTTCGGAGAAAATGCCTGACCGCAAGCCAGCCGTGCCGCCGTATTCAGGTAAACATTTATGAGGATATGGTAAAGTGCCTGGGATAGCCTCCCGGGCACTTGCTTTTCGAATGTGTATTTGGTAATGCTGACTTTCTTTTTAAAAAAGAGGGACTTTGTCAACAAGCTCCAACTTGTCCACAAGTGCGCGACGGTTGCCCCGGTTGCCGATCCCCGCAGCGCTCCGACTTGATTTTTCGCATACCCCTAAAAAATCATGTTGGAGGTTTACTTCTCGGCATGAGCATTATCGATATAACAAAGGCCGGTGGGGTCAAAAAAAGCAGCATATGCGGGAGTATTTAGCGTGGACTTGAACCGCAACTGGTAAAGAAGTACTGCATGACAAATTTAACATCTAATTTTTTGTTTTTTCATAACTTACAGATATTCTAATTCTTTTAATTGGGAAAGATTTAATGCTGATAAAAGGCAACAGTGATAAAGACTGATTCTACTATAAAATTGTATAATATGTGAAAAGGATATAAATGAGGTGACTAATTGGCAAATGATTTTACATCGGGCAACGTAACTAGGCAGCTCACCAAATTTGCGATGCCGCTGGTTATATCGATGGTACTGCAGAACCTGTACCATGTGTCAGACATGATTATCGTCGGCCGATTCGTGGGAGAGGATGCCCTTGCGGCTGTGGGTACAACAGGCAGCCTCTCCATGCTTGTACTGATGCTCATGCAGGGTGCGACCATGGGCATGAGCGTTATAATATCTCAATTCTTCGGCGCTAAGGACGAGAAGATGGTCAAGAAAGCCGTGTCCACGTCTTTCTACATTATCGTAGCGCTGGCATTGGTTTTCGGGATATTGGGAGCGGTGTTTTCCAAAGAACTGTTGCTACTCATTCAGGTACCAGAGAATATTCTGGCGGATGCGACAATCTATCTGCAGATCATCTTTATGGGCAGCATAGCTACCGCACTGTACAACATGGTGGCGCAGATATCCCGCGCCACAGGCGACTCCATGACGCCAATGATAATGCTGATAATTTCCAGTGTGCTCAATATCGGCCTCAACCTTCTCTTTGTTGTGGTGTTTGAGCTTGCGGTTGCAGGCGTCGCATATGGAACGGTGCTTGCCTCATTTATCGCGGCTGTTGTTTGCTTCATACATACTTGGAAGCGTATGCCCATTGTGCATCCCACGAGGGAGACAGCAAAGCTGGACATGGAGGTCGTCAAGGCAATCATAAAAATCGGCGTCCCCTCAGCGCTGCAATCTTCAACTATATCTATCGGCCAGATTGTGGTACAGTCCATAGTCAATGGCTTCGGTGCGCCTGTAATAGCCGCGTATGCTGCGGCGACAAAGATAGAAGCCCTTGTCTCCTATCCGCCGGGGGGATTCACCGGGGCGATGCAGGTGTTCGCCGGACAAAATGTGGGTGCAGGTAATTTCCAGCGTGTCCGGCGCGGATTTAAGGACACGTTGCTGATAATCGCTGTCTATACCGTTATTTCCAGCGCCATCTGTATCATTTTCGGACGGCAGCTAATCGGCTTGTTCACTACAGAAGGCGGCACGGTTATGATAGAGGCGGGACGTGAATATTTGACACTTGCGGCAGCGGGGATGTTCTTCTGCGGACTGTTGCAGCTCTGTAAAAGCACCCTCAATGGCGCGGGCGACGCGGTAGCAGGTGTTTGGATGAGCGCGCTGGAACTCGTGGGCAGGATTGTCGGCGCAGTTGTGCTGGCAAAAGCAATTGGCTATATCGGTGCCTTTGCGAGCGGCCCGCTTGGCTGGGTAATCGCGTCCGTGTTCGGTACTGTGAGGTATCTTCGTGGCGGATGGACAACGAAACGGCTTGTAAAAACGGAGGCGGTGCTGCCTGAGAACGGCACGGCGCAGACGGTATAAATTGAAGGGAGAATGTGTTATGTTCGACAGGTTTCTAATCAAAGAGGACAGCCTTGAAAATGTCGATAAAGACGGCGTTATCATCGGATTTAAATTTCAAATCCGTATCGCCGACTATCGCGGGTGTTTTTTGAGTCTGCACAACGGATACTATATCAATGTTGATGGGGTAGAGTATCCGCGCGTCCAGCAGCGTTTTGAGATTAACGGCAAGCCTCCCCGTGACTTTGATGAGATTGCAAAAGCAACCTTTGAACATTGGGACTATGACGACTTCGGTACAGTTCACGTCCTGACTCATGGCGGACTTTCAAAGGGCAGGCATAGAGTGGGAGTCATGCAGAGTATCTTCATGCAGTACGGTTGGATGCCTCACGACGAGGAGTGGGTTAAAAACCCGCCCGATCCGGGCCAGGTTGTTGGTGGCAAGCAGCAGGACGTATATTTCTTTGACATGGAAATTAAGTAAGGGAGGATAGACATATGGCTATTAAAAGAGGTGTATCATTTTACAGCTATCAGCAGGCGCAGTTCTTCAAAGAAATGGATTATAAGGACATGTGCCGTGAGTTGCGGGAAAATTTAGGCTGCGGCGGCGTGGAGATTATCAATGAGGCGACAGTACCAAATTTCCCGTTCCCGTCGAAGGAATTTTTAGCCGACTGGTGGAATACCATGGCACGATACGACCTCACACCGGTCGCGTTGGATGGTTTTCTTGATCCCTTGCGATTTAGAGATCATGTGATGAACAAAAAGGAAGCTGGTGAGTATGTAAAGCTTGAGTTGCAGCTTGCTCACGACATGGGGTTTAAACATATCCGTTCAATGACCGGATTGCCCACCGAGGTAATCGAACGCGCGCTGGACACGGCGATTAAGCTGGACGTAGGTATCGCTTGGGAGATTCACAGCCCGATACCCATTAAGGCAGATACGTCCATCACGGGCTTATACTGTGACAGCCCGGGCACCGCTGTTGCCGATACTGTGGAGTTTATAAAGAAAACCGGTACAAAGCATGTAGGCTTTGTACCGGACATGGGTATCTTTATGAACGGCCCATATCTTGACAACATCGAAGGCGCTCTGCGCCGCATGAAGGACAGGGCAATGGCAGCAAATATCGAAGCCATGATGAAAGAAATCCCCCTTGCCAAGCTGGGCGAAGAGGTGGAAAAACAGCATCCCGGCGCGTTGGATACCTTGGAAGGCTGGGATAAGCGCGCCTTCCAGTGGAAAACCGTTGCTCTGCCTGAAGATTTAGAACTCATTCTCCCGTATGTATTCTCTATCCACGGCAAAGTGCATAACATGATTGAGGTCGCTCCTGGCGTGTATGACGATCCTGTGACGATGAATAAAGAGGTCATTGATGTCTTGAAGAGGAATAACTGGGACGGCTACATTTGCACCGAGTATGAGGGGCAACGCTCTTATCAGGATTTGCCGAAAGAACAGCTCGCTGACGAGGTGGAACAGGTTCGCCGGCATCATCAGATGCTCAAACGTTATATCGAAAACTAAATCAGTAATCAGTAATCAGCCCTCCGTTTATTGCAGCGGAGGGCTGATTTGCTAATACAGCGGCATGATTTCAACTTTTCCGAATTCATTCGGCTCTATATCCAGTTCCAGCGTCAGACTACCGTCCGCGGCATCCCGGAACTGGATATCTACATGGGGGATACAGATTTTCTGCAGATAGACGTTATCATCGTGCTTAGGTTCGATGGAATTATTCCA
>Ga0153947_1000455_pt1 | contig 19860 bp, 21 predicted proteins | sample TSNJ031MetaG_FD_104697 | JGI IMG/M metagenome (GOLD analysis project Ga0153947, IMG submission 104697) | Attine ant fungus gardens microbial communities from New Jersey, USA - TSNJ031 MetaG | ecosystem: Host-associated > Fungi > Mycelium > Unclassified | place: USA: New Jersey, Wharton State... | reverse complement strand
TGTAATATGGATTGATACAACTCGCTGCACCGTTTACCGTCCTTGCGCGGTATAAAATTCTCGAACGAACATGAGCGGTATATTCTGCTGTTGTTTGCCCATCTTGCGAGGTCTGTCAAAAACTGATTGTGCGTTCCTTTTTGGTAAATCCGTATATCAGGCTGATAACCTAACTCCATAACCTTTTTTACGCGATACCAGTCCTCGGCATGGGAAGTATTGTAATTGGTAAGGATATATACCTTGCATTGACGGTCTGTTTTTTGAAAATGCTTGCGGAACAGCGTCAAGCCGCGAATAATAGCGGCTTCGTCGCGGAACAGGTCAAATGCAAAATGTACCATCTTAATCTTTACGTCGCATATCAACCGCGCAATATCTTCGTCAACAAACCGAGCGTCAAGCCCCTGCGAAAAATCAACGCTTGCCCCCGATTGTGCCAGTGACATTAGTAAATTCTCCGCGTTATCACAAGCGAGTAGGTTTGCGTCCATCAGCGTGATATTCCTCTGATTGCGCCAAAACTCCGTTAATTCCGAAACTTGGACGCTCCGCGCGTTTTCCTTTTTACTGACAACGCAGAATCCGCAGCGGTTCGGACAACCCCGCGTTAAAAAACCAAAGGCTGTATTCCGCGTTAATTCGGAATACAGCCCATAGTCGGGATAAAAATATTCAATTACAAGCGGTAACGCAGGGTCTTTGTCTTTGTTATAACGCTCCTTGCCGTTAACAACCTCAATGCCGAACCCTGTGCCGCTTAAATGTATTTCATCCGCAAGCGGCATTTGGGTAAGCTGCGGAATCTTTTTTATACCCGGCAGATTAAAGATTTTTGAGCAGTACGCAACGTCAAACCGTTCGGAAAAATCGTCTATCAGCTTGACGGTATCACCCCGCGCCTTATGATATGCGGAAATTTTCATTAAAGGGAGCGACGAGAAATTTACCGCGTCGCTCCATAATCCGATTTTCATTTTCCGCTTACCTCCTGCGTTTCCATAGGCTTAGTTGTCAAAAGTTGGTATATTTCGCCGGATTTTTCAAACCTATCCACGAATGGGATTATGACGTTGCCGTAAAATAAAAGACCCTCGCCTGCGTTGGCGTGGGTTACATAGGAAAGCTGATGTGACGATATGCCAAGCTGTTTTGCGAGTATTTGCCTGTCGCCCGCCGCCTGATTGAGCATATAGATGAAGTCCGAGTTTTCAAAAATATTTTCAATTTCGCGGCTTGCCAGTAAATCCTTGACGTTTTGCGTTAAACCTGTCGGTATGCCTCCCCATTTGCGGAAGCGTTTCCATATCTCCACACAGTAAGAAGCGGTCTGTTCCTCTTTCAAGAGCAAGTGAAACTCGTCAATATAGAACCACGTCGTTTTTTTAGCGGCACGGTTGACGGTAACACGATTCCAAACGGCGTCTTGTAATATCAACATGGCTATTTTTTTCAAGCCTTTGCCGAGTTCCTTTATGTCGTAACAGACAAGCCGGTTGGTTATATCCACGTTTGTGCGGTGATTGAACACATTGAGCGAACCTGTGACGTAAATTTCAAGCGCGGTGGCTAACCTTTGCGCTTCCGGTTCGTCCTGTTTACGAAGCAAGTCGTACAAGTCTTGCAGTATCGGCATTTTCTCCGGTGAGGGATTGACGAGAAATTCCCGGTAGACAAGGCGTACACATCGGTCAATAATCGTCTTTTCCACGGGTTCAAGCCCCGCCTTGCCGCCGACAATCAACTCGCACAGCGAAAGGATAAAGTCGCTCTTGAGCGTCAATGGGTCGTCCTCGTCTGCGTAATTCAAATTTATGTCCATTGGATTGATATACTGCGGCGAAGTGGGCGACAGCTTTATCACCTGACCGCCGAGCCTGTTTACAAGCGGAAAATACTCCGCTTCGGGGTCTGATATGATGATGTCGTCGTCGGTGATTAGGAAAACATTGATGATTTCGCGTTTTGCGCTGAATGACTTGCCGGAACCGGGCGTACCGAGGAATAAGCCGTTTGGATTCTTTAATTCCTTGCGGCTTGCCATGATAAGGTTGTTTGATAATGCGTTAAGCCCGTAATATAAGGCTTCGCCGCGCTGAAAGAGTTCGCAAGTCGTGAATGGTACAAATATCGCCACAGACGAGGTTGTAAGACCGCGCTTGATTTCAATTTGGTTCAAACCGATAGGCAGACTGCTCATTAAACCTTGTTCCTGCTGCCAGTCAAGGCGTTTGAGGGCGCAGTTATATTTTTGCGCCACGCTTGCCGCCGCGAATACGTCGTTTTCAAGTTTCTGCTTTGTCTTGGCGGTGTTGAGAACGAGAATTGTAACCAAAAACATACGCTCGTTGCGGCTCTGTAAATCTTCAAGCAGACTTTTAGCTTCATTACCGTAGGTGGCGAGGTCGGTGGGAATAATATCCATATCGTACCCGCTCCGTACCGCTTTTTTCTGTTCCTCAATTTTCATTTTGTCGAGGTCGGACAGCTTGCGTTTAATTGTTTTTATGGCTTCCGATTGGTCGATTGACTTTATATGAATCGTAACCGTAACCGCAGAATCAAGGTCAAGAAAGTCCGCAAGAAGTCTGTCCGTAAGCTCCGGCGCGAGAATTTGCAGATAACTGACCGCGCCGTAATATTCGCCCATCTTGAACGTCTTGCCATCGCGGAAATCAAAGGAAGTGGGTGCGATGAAGTCTTTTGTTGACTGTCCCGTGCGGGGTATGTCTTTCCAGTTAAAACGGAATTTTACGTTTCCGTCAGGGTGGAATACGCCGTGAAGCACTTCCAGACGCTCCATGCCGTTAAGCGGCTTTGACGGCACTCCGAGGGTTTTGTAGTTATTCAAAATATCCGCTTCAACGCGCTCGGCGCGGAGTTTCGCCGCTTTTAGATTGTCGGCTTCAACGCCGAACGTGACGTATTTTGTTTTGACAAGTCCGTTATTTCCTTTCGCCTGTTGGTTTCGGATAAAATCGCCCAATTCAATACAGAGCGGGTCACAGTCGTTGCCTTTTAGCGGAATGTCGATAGACCGCAAAAATTCCTCTGCGTTTCCGAATTGGTTTATAGCCGATAGCTGAACGCCGATAGAGCTGTCAAAATAATTGAGGAAGTCGCAGTAGTTCTCGAATATTTGTGTCTTGTCCTCGTTTTGCGCCAAGTGATAATTTATATCGCCGAACGTGATTGTTTTTGTATAAAGGCGATCATTGACGCGGCATAAACCGTCGCGGTACATTTCGCGGTACGGTATGGACTGCTGCACCGTCGCCGGTTTATCTGCCCTGCCGAATATTTTTGCCGCCATTGAATTAAGAAAGCCGCCCGATTTTGCGCCGGACGGCTTTTTCTGATTGCTCTTATTTTTTACGTTTCGCGCGGACTTTTTTGCGTCCTCGCGGCTTTTCTTTGCCTGCCGGACGTTTTCCGACAGCCGTTTTTGCTGTTGCCTTGCCTTCGGTTGCAATAGATTTCCCCTCCTTTTCCAGTATTTCATAGAAGTTTTCGGTTTTGTATGGTCGAATTCCCGCCCAATAAATTTTTGTGCGGATATAATTCCGCAGTATTTTTTCGGCGGGTTGACCGTCTTTCTCATACATGGCGAGAAAGAACGGCGGCAACATAAGCCCAATCATTAAAAGCGCCGCACCTGTGTTGCCGATTGTGCCGCGAGTGAAGATATATACAGGGATTCCTATTGCCGCCGCCGCGCCGAAACATAAAAGCTGGCGTTTTGTGAGGTTTAGCGCCACTTTTGTCTTGATTTTACTGAGGTCTTTGGGGATATTTACAAATGCCATGCCGAAAAACCTCCTTTCAATGTTCTGTTGCTTCTTTTTTTATTAGCGGCGTATCAGGCGTTTGCCGCGCGGAATTATGCGCCGCCGCCTTGTCTTTCCCTGCTTCAAGCCGCTCGGCTAATGTGGTCGGCTTTCGGGCATTACTCATGGTATCATGCTCCTTTCCGCTTGCGGCAAGTAATTTTTGCCGTTCTTCCCCGGACGCATGGGCGAGCAGTTCGGCTTTAGCCGAACGACCAGCCCAATATTCCGGCTGCCGTTGCATAAGCGAACGGTTTATGTTTTCCTCATACTTCGCTTTGTCGGATATATGGTCGGGTATCTGCCACAGGTTTTTGTCGAGAAGTTCGCGGATAACTACTTGCTCACAACTATCCTGCTCAAAGCAAAAACTGCGGTTCGCCCGAAAGCCGCATTTCAACGCTTCCGACGATAAAAATTCCGACGCGGCATATCTGACCATAATCCCGCCGTGGCTTGCCGTGCTTACCGAAAATACGCCGTCAATCATTTCCTCGCACTTTTGAACCGCACCCCACGGCGATGAACGCGGCAGCGCGCTCATTCAAGCGCCCCCGCGTGTGATTTAGCCGCTTCTTTTTTCGGTGCGCCCGCATAATCAGCGGCTTTTTCCGCGCCTTTCTTTAATCCGTCCGCTAATGACTTATCTTTTGACTTATCCCCGGCTTCGTACTTTTCTAAAACCGCTCTTTGGATTTCCTTGCGTAAATCGCCGTTAATCGGAAACGCTATATCGTGGTATTCGCCGCTCTTTTTGTCCTGTGACTGCGGCATTGTTACGAACAAGCCTTTTTCGCTGTCAACGACGCGAATGCCGCGGATGGCTACCAAATCGTCAACATTTATGTTGGCGAACGCCTTTGTATTACCCTGCGGCTCTTTGATAGGATAAACTTGAATATCCAGCTTGATATTATCAATGTTTAATCCGTTCATTGCACCCGCTTCCGGCTTGTCATAGCCGCGCTCTCCGGGCGGTAAACTCTCGACCCTCTTATATTCCTCTTTCACAGCCTTGTTTACTTCCTTGCGTAAATCGGTGTCTATCGGAAAAGCGATGTCGTTGTATTCTTCATTTTTCTTGTCAAACGACTGCGGCATGGAAACGAACAGCCCTTTTTCGCCCTCAATTACGCGGATTCCGCGAATAGCTACCATATCGTCAAGCGCCACGCTTGCGAACGCTTTTGTACTCCCCATAGGCTCGTCAATGGGATATACCCTTACGTCCAGTTTTGTGTCTGCCATTAAAATCACTCCCTTTCGTCCCGTTTCCGGGATTTATTATTACCTTGCGCGTCCTGCGCTTTTACTTTTTCTTTCGCCGCCTGCATTTTTTCCTCAAGCGTTTTAGGTTTTGCCGGGGTATTTGTTTTTTCCGAATATTGTTTCAAAGCGATAAAAGTATCACTTGTAAGGCAAACATTGTGATTATTTGCCGCAAACTGCTCGAATTGCTCAAAGTTCATACCCCGGTCAATAAGCACTTGCCCCATTTCTGCGCTTTCAACCTTTATACACGCAAGCATGGCGGGAATGTTTTTCGGGTACATTTCCATGCCGCGCTCATAAAGGAGTTTTAATATATAATCATTATTGTTATATTTGAGAGCGTGAATCAGGTCGGACGCATTATGAGTTACGTCAATCTTTTTTTCAGCCAACGCAAACGCAAGCTGCGTATCGCGTGAATATAACGCCTGAGCGAGTATATACGGGTTAGCCGCCTGTATTTGTTCGATGGAACATTGTTTAACTAAATCGCGGGCAATGTATGCTTTATGTTCGCTAATCGCCTCGCTGATTATATTTCCGTACAAACCCATATCCAAGTCGGCGACACATTCTGCGGCTTTGTCAGCCAGCATGAGGACTTTCCCCGTATTGCTTAGTGCGACAGCGTTTTTACACGCGGATAAATACGCTTCGTTTGAAACGCCGTTTGCTTCTTGTAACAGCATTGAAGTCATGTTAAAGCCGACTTTCCCCGGACGACCTGCCGCGCATATCAACAAATCGTCCATTTTATCCGGCACTTTTTTATACACTTCATTGAAAACTGCCATATTGCCGTCTTGAATCGCCAAAATCGTCATGTCGTAATCGCTGACCTGTAACGGTCTTGCTCCGACTTCATTGACAAACTCGGTAATGCTCCCCGTCACGCGGCGCAGCAGTTGTTCGACGGCGTTTATATCGTGCGGTTGGTTGTTACGCATTTCTATAAGGCTGTCAATCATTAACTGCCGTTCTGCGCCGTTGAGGTGGAGTACAGCGCCGTCAAGTGTTTTTTCCGCGCCGCCGACGACCATGTATCTTGCGTGTGGTTCGCTTGAATATAACGCTTTGTTTATAGCGGAAGCGGTGAGATACATACGGTCAAGGTGCGATTCGCTCTCGCCGAGCGTCTTTCCGGTGGCGAAACACTTGATATTTTTCTTATCTTCCTCATGCCATGTGATACTGACATCAAGGTAGATACCTTCGCTTGAACCGTATTGAACCGTGCTGAAAATAACAGCGTCTTTCGGTATATCCCTGCCGTTTTCCCATTGGCTGTCAAGTTCAAAATATTCATCCGGCAGCATACCCACGCTTTCAAGCCGTTGTTTAATTTCTGCAAATACCTCCTGCGCCCTGCGTTGTCCTGCGTAAACTAATTGTCTTGGATTATCAGGCGATTGTTCCCAATTTTCCAGTTCTATTTGCTTCAAAACTGAACCTCCTTTCTTTATGCAGATTAATCCCTTTCGTCCCGTTTTCGGGTTTTTTTCTCGCTTCCTTGCGTTTCTTGCGCTTTGACTTTTTCTTTCGCCGCGTCCATTTTTTCTGCAAGCGTTTTTTTAGGATTTTTGGTTTCTGCGGCTTTTTCAATTTTTCCGAGTGGCTTCTCAACTTCCGTTAATTTATTGTCAACGGTTGTGTCCGTTTTGTTTATAAGCGGATAATCTGTTAAAATCATATCCCTGCGTTCATTGAGGTTTTCCATAGCATAGTCCAAATCAGCCGAATAATCTCTGCGTTCGCTCAGTCCATCAGCAACTATTTCTAATGGATTTTCAAATTGCAAATAAAAGTCCAATTCATCGACGCTGAAATCGTAGCATAAAGTCAAATAGTGATGAACTTCGTTCATTACGTCAATTCTACTCGCCATTTCAATTAGTTCGCCCTGACCGAATCCATCAAGAATTTTATGGTAATCCGCAAGGTTTTTGTCTACGCGCTTAACGAGTTCATCAAATTTTGCGCCGTGATGTAGTGACGGTGAAATAAAACAGTTGCAAAACGCTTCGCAGTTTTGACGAAGGTTTCCCATGAAAGTAATCTCATCGTGCCCTAAATGCGTTATGCGGATTAACTCGCCGGGAGCCATTATCACATCGTCAAGCGGTAATTCGTCATACTCCTTTGCTTCACCGTATGATTCGCTGAAATCTTTTTCGATTTCGGCTATACGTTCCGGTGGGTAGTCAAATGCGGTAAAATCGACATGAATATCGTCAGTTTCGTTTTCAGTATCGTGTTCCGGCGTTCCGAGTTTGTTGATTGCCGTAACCGTTCCGAGAAGATAGCCGTAATCGTTGTTACCTGCCGCAATAACCCAATCACCGGGTTGAACGTCGCCGAATATTGATTTTACCGTTGGTATCATTTCAACTTGCGGTTCAATATCTTTTTGGTTTTTATCGTGCATATCCTTATCGGGATAAGCCTCGCGTAACCGTGCGGCGATTGATTTCAATTCATTTTCTGTTGCGTAGGTAATATCGCCATCGTTTTCGATACGGTATTGAATTGACGCTTTTATTTCTGCTGCGTGTTCCGGTGTAAATAGTTTCAAATTGGACACAAGCCCGGAGCGTTTCGCAAAATCTTCCTTTACGGCGTTATAGTCCTCCGTGTAGTGTCCGTGGTCTAACCCTGTCCGTTCATAGTTATACTGCCATGTAACAAAATGTAGTCCGCGCCCGTACACGGTGTCGTCCCTCGCTGCCATCATAATGCCGTTATATTCCGCTAATATGCGGAATTGCTTCAAATCGTCAAACAGCATGGGTAACGACCGTTCCCACGCAGCAACGGATTCATTCACTCTATCAACAAGCGGTCTTATCGTATTTACGGCAAGGCTGTCATACTCCGTTCCGTATTTAACGTCGCCAGCGTTGTTTATCTCCGGCATACGGCTGTTATCACGGTCTGTCATTATTTTATCAGGTTCGGTAATTCCGTCTTGTTTTTTAACTGCGGGTATATATTCCGCATTGGGCAAGCCCGCCCGCGCAAGTTCGTATTTCAACAATCCTTGTTTTAGTTCTGACATCGCCATATATTTAGTTCCCTCCTTTGCGTTGTATTTTTCGCGGTCATTCAGCCGATAAAAATTCCGGTACGCGGCTGTCGTGACCTATCAGCGAAGTAAACAACTTCACTAATTCGGGACAAAACTGCGTACCGGATTGATTTTCGATATAGTCAAGCGCGTCCTGCCGCCGCCATGCGTCCTTATACGGACGTTTGCTGATTAGGCTCATATATACGTCCGATATTGACACAAAAGAAACATAATCAGGCAGATAATATGAGGAAACATTCCAATAGCCGCCTAAAGCCGGGTTATGCCATTCGTGATGGAATAAGGCTATTATTTTCGCTACATCGCTCAATTCTCCACGAAAACTTGCCATTAACTCAACGCCTAATTTCGTATGCGTTTTAATAATTTCAAATTCCTGTGAGTTGAGTTTTCCGGGTTTATCCAAAATGCTCTTATCTATCTGTTGCTTGCCTATATCGTGCAAAACGGCGGCGTTCCGTATCTGTCTTGCTTTTGAATGGTCATAGCCGCACTCAAGCGCGATGAGTTCCGAAAGACACCCAACCGCTCTATTTTCATTAAAACTCTCCATATATCACCCCTCCATCTGGTATTTCAATGATTTTTAGCTTGGAAAGGACATGATGTTGTCGTAGAGTTTCGCGTCAACGCCGTCTATCAGCGGATATTCCGATAATATCGTATCGCTGTACGCCACGTCGAACATCGCGTCGTCGAAGTTATCACGCATTTCGTTTATGCGGTTCTCCAAAGCGTCCGCTATAATTGTCAAAGGGTCGCGGAACAGCAGATAAAAATCGAGTTCTCCTTCTTCGTCCCATGCGTAATCAGTTGTCAGCATCTCATACGCTTCGGTGACTGCGGCGATACGTCCTGCCATTTCTATTAGCTTTGTGCGGCTAACTCCGTAAAGCGAGATTTGAAAACAGTTGTAATTGTTTTCAATACGGTTGATGAGCGTATTCTTTTTTGCTTTGAGTGTATTTTCCATGTTTCTACCATACCTTTCGTGTGATTTTATTTTTTTGTTTGTGAATATAGAAAAATGCCGCTGCATAAATAACCGCAACAGCATTTTTCATAAAATTTTCCACAGATGTTTTGCTGTTGAAAATTTTAATGCCCGAATATACCCTTACTAATCGAGCCGCTTTTGAACAAAATCATGCACAAAAGCGCGGTATATCCGGCACAGCCCCATACTGCCGTATGAATGTTTGTTGACGAGGTTATGCCTTGAAGCAGCACAGCGTATATCGCGGTACATACCATAATCAAGAAGCCTTGAAACGCAAGCGCGAACAGGGATTTTAAGTAATTGTTGCCTATGCCGCCCCATTCGCGGTTTACCATCGTGGAGAACGGTATCGGCGCAACTGAAATCGTTAAATATATCTCTATCATTCTTCCGTATATAATGATAAAGACACACAGCGAGATTGCTTTCATCGCAAGACTGAGTATCGCGGATTCCAAATACAGCCCTAATAATTCGCCCGTACCCATCGCCGCAAGCTGCGTATCAAGGTTAGTCAGAGCCAAATCCATATTAAGACTGCCGCTTATAATACCCGCGCTGTTGTTCACTACGGTTTGAGCGATTCCGAACACAAACATTACTATATCGAATGTATGCGTCAGGATATATACGGCGCAGAATGTCTTGAAAATCCACTTGAATATTATAAAACTGTCAAAATCGTGCATATTGTTCTTCTCAATGACCATGTGAATAAGCTCGTAGCAGAGAATGAACGTCAGTATCACCCCCGCTATCGGTATTACTACCGTTTCTGACAGGGTTCTTACGAGGGCAAATATTCCGGCATTCCACCCCTGCGGCGTTTGACCGACTTGAACGGCAATCTCACCGACTTTCGTGTTGACTTCATTGAACATTCCGGTAAAGTTACTGATAATGCCGTCTATGAGCATTTCTCTTATCCAGTCAAATATGAAGTCGAACATCGGTTATCACCCCCTAATATAGTTTTTTTATTGTTGTAAGCGTTTATTTGCACCACCTTTACCTTTCCGGTATTAACGCCAAGCGGCGGCGCGCCGCAGCGTAAAATCGAGGCGGCGCGTACCGTGCGTATGGCTTGTTTTTGCCGCATTTCTATAATGGTAAAATATGGTAATTTACACAAAAAGGTCGGCGAGCAGGGGAATAAGCATAATCCCGACAAGTGCCACTCCTGCGCCAGCCATCAGTTGCTTCATGCCTTGTGATTTTGCACCGGGGTTATCGTTGCCATAGCCTTCCAGAAGGTTAATTACTCCCCATACTGCCAAGCCCGCGCCGAGGGCAATAACGAGGGTTTTCAATGTTTCGATTGCACTTGTAAAAAATTCCATAATGTTACGTCTCCTTTTTTGGTTGTTTTATGAGTGACAAAAACTATAAAAAAAGAGCCAAAAGGCTCTTGATTTATTTAGAGAGTTGAAAATCGTACAGGACGTAATAGGTTCGCTCAAAACCGTAAATTTCGCTTGGGTATCCGTTTTCGATAATCCAATCCTCCACGGCTTGCACGGCGTATTGGTCGTAACGGATACTCACGCCGATGTAACTGCCGTAATCCGTTGTTATCACGGTTCTGTGTTTTTCGCCGATGAAAAGGTTCTCGTTAAGTATGCAGGCTACCGCTTGGGAATGAGGATTGCCGTTCAGCGAATAAACGCCGTACATTTTGGCGATTTGTTTTGCCGAATACGTTCGCGGATTTTCGGATAATTCGCTGTCGTCTGACGTTACAGCAATGCCGAGCGGTTCGTATATTCCTTTAAGAAAGCCGATAATGCGTTCCGGCGCTGCGCCCATATTTTGCATAGCGTGGATAATGATTCGCGCGGCGGCATTGTATTCACCGAGCCGGGGAGCGCGGAGCGTCGGCACGGAAATAGCGGCGCGTTCGGCAGCTTCCATTTGGTTGAATTTCGCCACATAAACGGCGGTGAACAATACGCCCTTTTTCCCCGTCAGTTTATTCGCTATCATCTCGCAGCCCATTTTCGACAATAGGAAACAGGGCAAGGTTCGCCCGGTGCTATCGAGATAACTGCTGCTGATAAAAAAATCACTGAGGGAAAAACTTCCCTCAGTAAGATGGTCACAATATTTCCGTATTGCTTTCATCAAGTCGTTGTGCGGTTTGCCGATGATTTCGGCGACCTCGCGGCTGTCAATATAGCAGCCGCCGTTTTGTCTGATAATTGTTAAATCAAACAGAATAATCTGCCTCCTTGAATATTTGATTTTTGTTGATAAAACGCAAAAAGCCCCTCTCTCCACATGGGAAAGAGGGGCAATAAGCATATATTAAATTTTTATACCGGCTCTAAATCTTCGGGGTATTCCTCTGAATTATCGTTGTCCGTAAAATCGTCAAAGGCTTCCTCCGGTATTTCATCCTCCGGCTGTGCGTACTCGAAAAATTCGTATTCCTCGTCGGGTCTGATTTTCAGCTTATGCTGTTTCTTTTCTAAGAATTTTTCAATGTTAAAAGCGTTTTTCGGGTTAGCGTCGGACAAATAGCGGTAGTTTTTATGTTTCGTTATATCGAATTTTTCCGATAAAAACGGTCTAACACCGCGTAACTGCATAATACATTTGCCGCCGTCCATTACCGATAATTCGTCGATTGACATAAGTTCCTTGCCGAGTTTCTGCGTGTTTTGGCTGTATGACGGCGACTGTCCCTTACTTACATTGTTAGTGAGCATATACACCGTTTCTTTTCCGAGAGATTCAGACAAATCCTTTAAGGTCGTTTTCTCTTTTCCACCCAAGAATAGTACGGTGTCGCAGTTGCCTATAATGGTTTCGGCGTTGTCCTTATAAACGCTCTTTAACTGCGATTGCGCTTGTAAAATGACGCAAGCAGAAATCTCACGGCTTCGGATTGTAGCTATCAACTTGTCAAATTTTGGAATCTGCCCGATGTTGGCAAATTCATCCAAAAGGAAGCGTACATGAACCGGAAGCCGCCCGCCGCAATCGTTGTCGGCGTGGTCACAGAGCAAATTGAATAACTGCGAATACATCAGCGCGGCGATAAAAGAGAATGAATCGTCCGTATCGCTTATTATAATGAACAAAGCCGTTTTCCTGTCGCCTATTGTATCAAGCTCCATTTCGTCGTATGCTACCAAGTCACGGACTTCTTTAATGTCGAACGTGGCAAGCCGTGAACCGCAGGAAATAAGGATAGATTTCGCTGTTTTACCCGCCGCAAGGAGATATTTTTTATATTGCCTGACTGCGAAGTGCTGAGGTTGCGGAGGTGATTCCCATACGGTATTACCGTTTTCGTCAAGTATGGTATTGCCGTCCTTATCGACAAGCGGTATGCCGTTTTCCAATCCGTCAAACAGATAATCCACGGCGTTTTTGTACGTTTCGTCCTCCTCTCTGACTTCCATTGAGTTAATCATTTCCACAAGCGAGTTCATGTTTTTTTCTTCCTCTGCCGCTTCGTAATGGATATACCCGATAAGGGCGCAGTACAGAAGGGTTTCGCTTTTCGTCCAGAACGGGTCGCCGCCTTTTTGGTCAGCCGGAGTTGTATTCGCTATTAACGCTGTAACGAGTTTCAATATATCCTTTTCTGAGCGGATATACGCGAACGGATTGTAGTGCATACTCTTTTTGAAATCAATCGTATTGAGTACCTTTATTTCATACCCATTTTTCTGTAACATTTTCCCACATTCCACTAAAATGCTGCCCTTCGGGTCGGTAATGCAATATGATGAGTGCATTTGCATGAGGTTTGGTTTGAGGAAAAAGCGCGTTTTACCTGAACCTGAACCGCCGACAATCAGTACATTTTTGTTACGAGCGTATTTCGGATTCTTCGGTCTGCCGTCGAGCATAAGACTTTCCGTAGCGGTAAGGATTACGTTCTTTTCCGGTACAGGGTCAACGTATGGCTCAATATCCTTTTTCGTACCCCATCGAGCCGAGCCATATTCAATGTCTTTGCGCCATTTTTTCGCGTTTTTCTTTTTATATAATACGATAGCGTAAACTGCCGCCGCTCCGACAAGTCCAACACAGAGGTCGAACGGGTCAAGCGACGGCAGAGGTTTTGACAGCGCGGTATTCAAATTGGCAACAGCGTCCATCAGCTTGCGGAGGGTATCGCTTTCCGTTGAAAAACGGTAAGCTTCACCGCATTTTGAGAAGAACCAAAACATCATCGCGTAGGGGAGATTAGGTATGACATATTTCTTTATTTTGTCCGTTATCATAGCTCACGTTCCCCTTTCGCACGGTTTTTGGCGGGAGGGACGATAGACTTGGCGAGTTCCTTAAATTTTTCAAGGCGTTTAAGCATCGGCATTTTTTCTTTGTGCTTCAATTCTATTTTTGAATATTCCTTGAAAGCCGATTCCAGCGCCTTGCTGTCTTTCGCCTTAAAAAATACGATACATCTCGGCGGCTCTGCCGTGGTGTCCCGTTTAAGAGAATAATCTACGTTGTATTTCCGCGCTATGCGCTTGAATGAACCTATGTTATCGCCGGAAATTTCAAGGTCTGCAAGGCTTGTGCCTTGTTTTGTCAAAGATTTTAGGCTTTGCTTGCCTTGCTTATAAGTAGGCTCACGCGCCTTTTTCAGAAACGCCCGCATAGCCTTTGCAAGCAGCCGCCCCGTCACTTTCGCGCCTTTGATAGAAAGCGCAACGGTCTTGTCATTTACCTGTTCATGTTGCAATATTTATCAACTCCTTCCACACAAGCGGTATATCAATGCTCCAATGACAATACCTCTGCTATATTCTGCATGATATAAGCAAGACAGTTTACAACAATCGAATTACCGCACATCTGATAACGCGCGGAATCACTCATTATCTTTCCGTCATGCCCGTATTCAGTCCACGAATCCGGCAGCGACATGAGCCGTTCAGCTTCAGTAGGCGTCAGACGGCGAACTATATATTTTATACGGACAGGATTCAGATAATTTAATGAATAGCCTCCTGTGCATTTAGATTGCAACGTACCGCTAATCTCGCTTTCGCTCAGATTTCGGCAATCTACAGCAGCAACTGCGTGACGGTCGGCGGCGGTGATAGCGAAACTTATTTCTTCGTTCACTCCGCTGCCCATAGGCCCGTTTTCATCTTTTCTGCCAATCATATTTCCTTGTAAACAATAAGCAGGGCAGAAAAGATACTGGTCGTTTCCAGCGGCAAGCGTTCCGCTTTTCTCGGTTTGAATAAGCGGCCCTTTACCACCACCGGCACAACCCTCGCGCAAGCGCATTGTAAACGATTGCGGTAAATCGGCTGATTGCGGTTCGACAATAATCATACCGCCTTGGTTGCATCCGGGATTTCCACAATTTCGGTCAAGTGTGCGGCACGTTTCAGCCTTGTATATACCGCTTTGTGAATTGGAAGATTTCATTGAATTGCTTGAATCCGAACATATTCCGTATACCGTCGCCGCTTCTTTTTGAGCAATATGCGGCTTACAAATACAAGGCACTTGATTTAAGCCACTCGGAGAACCCTTCAATGTAGGGGATACACTTTCGCTGTATGCGATACTCCGGGCGTTTTTCGCCTGTCCCGCCATGAACACGCCTATTCCAACGCCTGTATTTCCAGAGCCGTTTTTAGCATCGGCGGCAATTCTTTCCCTCTCGATTTCGCGCGCCTCAAAATACCCCGACAGGCTTTTGCTGACAAAGAGTATTTCTCCGGCACGTTGTCCAACAAAATCGACGACAAGAAACAGGCGTTTTCTTCGCTGTGCTGTTCGGTAATATTGACTGTCCTTAATGACCCAAGCGAGGTCAATTCCACGCCCTCTGACCATTCCGGCGTTTGCCCACCGTCCAGATTCAGGCATTGGAATTTCGGTTTCTGTGAACGCTTCAAGCACGGTTTTATAACTACGCCGCTTATCAACATTGAGCAATCCGGGTACGTTTTCAAACAAGACGATTTCAGGGTATCTCCCATTTGTGGCACACCTCATTTCTTTTATAATTCTGATCGCCTCGAAGATAAGAACAGATTTACCCTCAAACGATTTTCTATCGCCAGCTACAGAAAAGGATTGGCATGGGCTCCCGAACGCAATTATTTTTACAGGCGGTAATTCGCCGCCGTTTAACTTTGTAATATCGCCTAAATGCTCCATATCCGGGAAATGGCGTTTTGTAACGGAAACGGCGTTCGGCAGTATTTCACTCGCCCATAATGTTTTTATTCCGAAAAAAGAAGCGGCATAGGGAACTGCTCCTATGCCGTCAAATAAGCTGCCAAGCGTAATTTCATTTTCTTTCACAAGTTTTACCAACTCCTTTTTATAAACACAGCGTATCGTTATTCCGTGTTCTGTTTTGTGTACGTTTTGTTTTTTGTAAAACGCAAAGCGCGTCGTTCCAGTCATTTTCTATAACCGGAGGGGAACGCTCGGCAGATATACCGGGCAATTCCGCTATTTTAGCCGCCGCCATTTCTCCTGCTTCGTCGTTATCGGTGCAGATAAGGCAATGCGTGACTTCCGTATGGTTTTCAAGGAAATGCTTTAACGCTAAATCGCTTGTACCGCCAAGGGACAACCGCCATCCGTCGAATGGTGGGATAAAACCCTCTTTGCATAAAGTCTGATGTGATAGGCAGTCAATGGGTGCTTCAAATACGGCAATTTCACGGCTGTTCGGATTTTCGGGCGGTATGACAAATCCATATCTTTTATCCGAACCGTCAGCGTCGCGTTTGAAATTTGATGTAGTGCCGCGCATGGCGGCGAACCGCGTCTTGCCGTTTTCATCTTTGCCTGTAAATACCGCGTTATGATAGGGTAGAGATTCATATAATGAGCCTTGATTTATGCAGTCTATTATTAAATCTCTGTCTATACCGCGACTTTGCAAGTAAGCGATTACTCGCCTGTTATCTTTGTTTCGGAGCGGAGCGGAGAATGGTATGCGTTCGGGCGGCGGTTTTTCTTTAATAGATGGAGTAGGCGGTCTTGCTTTCGGAATTATGGTTTTTGTCGGCGGTTTATCACCTCGTTCATAAGGTTTTTCGCCTAAAAGCGTACATACCGCTTCAACAAGCCCGTAACCCCTGACAAAAGTTAGATAATCAAGCGCCGTTTTTCCTCCGATTTCCCGACTGTGCCAATAAAAACCGTCGTCGCTGACCGCCAACGACGGATGTTCCTTCTGTCGATAACCATTCCCGACGCGCTTGAAATTATCGGATTCATAAATACGAACATAATCAAGAACGGAGTATTGACGGGCGCGTTCTATTTGCTCCTTTGTCACATATCCCATGCCGTCTAACCTCGTTTCTGTTTTATTTTGCCGTTTTTTCTCGCGTCGGGTTTTATATCTTCGCAGGAACAGGCGGTAAGCGAACAACCGCGTATTTTCCCCTTATAGTAAAGACAGTCGCAGCACTCGTTATCATCTGCAAAATAGTCCTTCCGCTTATTTGCATTTCTAACATTTTGCTGTTTAGATTTCATTTGGCGCTCCCTCCTTGTTTTTTGTGAAAAAGTAAAAAAGCCCCGAAACGCTCCTAAATGAATTAGGAACGCTCCGGGGCGTGTTGTGTCGCTTATTCATTCGCAGACACGACAAAAGGCGGGACGATTACCGTTTTGATAATTTCCCGCCCTTTGGCTTATCTGCGAACCTCATTCCGATATTAAACCGGATTTTCGTAATGTATCTCTGATTTCGTCCAAGTTAATAATAACTGCTTCAAATTCCTGTATCGTAAAAAACTTTTTGACACGCTCTCTTTCTGCTTCCATTGCGATAAACGCCGCTCCGTAGGTTTCGTCCGGTTCTTCCGCGCATTTATCGAACGCTATGATGTATTCGGCTAACGCCGTTAACGCTTCTTGTGAATAGTTTATTATACTTGTTCCCCCTGCGAATTGCGAATTTTTCATTTCTTTTTCATGCCGCTTTTTTGCTTGATATTTCAGTTGATGTTCTTTTTGCTTTTCGGGATTATCCTTACGCCATTTTTGAGTTGTACGGCGGTGATAATCCGCTTTTTCTTGGTATCTTCGTTTTTCATTGTCGTTTTTCGCTTTCAGACGTTCATAAACCCTCAAATAATCTTTGAACAATACAAATTCCGTTTCAGGCAGATATTTTCCCAATGCGTAAACGACTTTGCTTAATATTTCAATATCGGTGTTTTTCATACCGCCGCCTCCTTTTTCCACTTTGTCAGAAGTCCGACGATTATATCGTCCATCTGCTTCTGTGAATAATCGGGAGGGAAATATTTGCGAAACCGCATTGAGCCTTTCGGTTCACTTTTTGGCGGCTTTTTCGCCTCCGAGAGTATTTTGTCAATCGTATCAACGGTCAATTCCCCGGATTGCTTCATCTTTTTAAGCCGTACCGCCTGTGATAACGACGGTTTAACATCATATTTGTCCATAGCCGACGCAACTGCCGTTTGCTCAGTTTGCGAGAGATACGAGAGTTCCACGGCGGGATTGAAAGCAAGCTGTTTCGTGTCTACCTTATCTAACAGAGCGAGTATAAGCTCGGTCAGCCGTATAAGCCGGAATATCTGATTTCTGCTTTCCCCGGTCTGTTCAACCAATACGTCAACGGAGTGCATATCGCCTTTTACGCCGTTGTGGTTCAACGCTTCCATTTTAACCTTGTACGCCCATGCCTTTTCGCTGTACAGCAGCTTTTCGCGCTGTTCGAGGTTTGAATCGACCATTGTTATTGTCGCGTCGTCGTCGTCCAATTCGCGGATAATAACAGGCATTTCCTCAATACCGACGATTTCACAGGCTCTTTTTCGTCTGTTGCCGCAGAGCAGTTCATACCCGCCGCCGGCGCGAGAGCGCACTATTCCCGGTTCACGAACGCCGTACCGCTTGATATTTTCACTCAAGCGGGTCATGGATTCGTCATCATTGACTTGGAACGGGTGAAACTCCGGGGGATAAAGGTCAGCAAGCGGAATTTCAACAACGCTTTCGCCATCCATTTTTTTAACGGTACTTTTGAATAGACTGTTTGGCTTATTGAGGGATATGTTTTCGAGAGGGTTTTTTTTATTCATTGCCAACCCCTCCTTTGAGTTTGCTATTAAATCTTTGCTCTGTAATTTCAAAGGATAGATTGCCATTTTCCGCTAAGTAGCTTTTCAAATCAAGCCACAACTTCTCAGACGTTTCAAGATAAGCGGAAAAATGATTGAATAGTATCCATTGAAGTTCTTTGAATAAAGTTACAAACTCTTTCAAATTCTTAAAACGTGTGTCTTTCGCCACCCACCAAGCCCATTCTACTGATAATGTTTTCGTATCGCCTGATACTTTATTTATGCCAAAACTATATGAAAGTTGAATATCTGGTTTTTTTCCGCGCATTCCCGCATATTTGTCACCCAACTTTATATCAGCTCTATAAGTATCTTTCACAGTATTTTTCATAAGCGAATCCAAACTATTAAATGTATCTATTAAAAATTCTTCGCTTATTATCCAAAGTTCATCATCTTTGTAAGATAAACTTTCTTGATATATCTTGTTAAAAATATTCCATAAAGATAACAGCACCCGTCTGTTCTCTTTATTTAATAGGTTTTGAGGATTACCCAACATTTTCAAGCACCCCCTTTGCCAGCGCGTAGTAAGCCGCTGCCACTTTTCCATTAGGGTCGTGCGTAAAAATGCTTTTGCCTGTCGCGCTCGTTTCGGCGGCTCGGACAGAGTGGGGAATGGAGTCTTTGAATATGTGGATTTCTTCGCCATACGCTTCCTTGATTACGTTAATAATCCCTTTGGAGAAGTTCGTCCGGTTATCAACCATTGTAAGCAGTATCCCGCAGATAGAAAGATTAGGGTTTATATCCTCACGTATGTTTGCTATACTTTTAAGAAGAAGTTCTAAGCCCTTTGCGTCAAGATATTTCGGTGTGACGGGGATTATTGCGCTGTCTGCCGCCGCAAGTGCGTTGATAGTTAATACGTCGAGCGTCGGGCAAGTATCAATCAGGATAAAGTCATACAACGGCTTTACCTTATTGATATACTTCCGCAAAATGATTTCCCGTCCCATGAGGGGCGCAAGCGTGAGTTCCATGCCTGTCAAGCTGTCGTTTGCGGGCATGAGGTCTACGCCCTCCGTGTGATGAATGATACCCTCCATTGGGTCTATGTTCTTTTTGGCGATTATGTCCGAGATTACCGTCGTAAGCGATACGGGTAATTTATCCGGCTCTGCTACGCCCATGCTAACGGTCAGCGAGTGTTGATTATCTGCGTCAATTAACAACACCTTTTTTCCTTGACGTGCTAACCCGACACCGAGGCTTGCGGTAGTTACGGACTTACCGCATCCGCCTTTTCTGTTTGTGATTACGATTGTTTTACCCATAAAAATCCTCCTGTTTTCGTAGGGGTAAAACTTCTTGCTATTTTTAACGTCTAATTTTTAAGTAATGCAAAATTTACCCCGTTCAATGTGATTTATTTACAAAAAAATGGACTAACGCGACAACCCTTGATTTTATTGGGTTTTATCGGTTAGTCCTATTATGACACATTGGTATGAATCCCCTGTTTCGTTTGCGCGCGCGTTTCAGGCGATACATGGCATAACGCCCCGTGATGCCAAGAAGCCTAATGTTTCATTAAAAGCGTTCCCTAAAATGACCTTCCAAATAATTATA
>Ga0153947_1000452_pt1 | contig 19916 bp, 21 predicted proteins | sample TSNJ031MetaG_FD_104697 | JGI IMG/M metagenome (GOLD analysis project Ga0153947, IMG submission 104697) | Attine ant fungus gardens microbial communities from New Jersey, USA - TSNJ031 MetaG | ecosystem: Host-associated > Fungi > Mycelium > Unclassified | place: USA: New Jersey, Wharton State... | reverse complement strand
AAGCCAAAAATGTGTTCCGAGGAATACCAGTATTCTGACACGCCAATGAAGTGAGATACAGAGAAGTCGATTGGGGGCACATAGATGCCATTCATTGGACAAGGTAAATTTGGGCATGGCGAATCCTTGTTGAGTAATGGTGCCGTTTTGCGTACGCACTGCTCAAAAGAACCGGTCCCCGTTAATGTATGGGGTTTCGTGGCAGTACCGGCAATCTGGGCTGTGTTTTCAGTAAGTTTTAAGCCCTTTGGTAGACAAGGATCCAAAATCGCGGTGGTAGCACGGGTTTCTTCAAACTCCTGAATCATCTTCTTCACATACCTTTCTCGAGCCTGATTCGTCCCGTATCCCAACCATGTTGTCACGAACACCTTGTGTCGAATTTCTTCCCCACTCAACAATCTTAATCGAACATCTACCAAACCTTTTCCTTTCACGTTGTTTTCGTGTTCGGCACTAGGCTCGAATGCAATTTGCGTTGATGCACCTCCCATATCTAAAAACCCATAAGTCGTCCTCAGAAAATCGGTCTCCTTCTCCTGCTCCTTGCCGTTACTGGACGACTTGTTCTTGAACCCATCCATAAGATAGTTCACTGCAATCCACCCAAATAGTCCCTCCTCTTCTCCCGTGATGATTCGTACGCTGCTTCCGCAAGGACCCAGGGTCTCTGACGGATCATCAACTTTGAAGTTGAAGGAACGTAGGTAGCGGCATGTATGTGTCAGGATGGCTGCCTGTTCTTCCGGCCCAAGTAATCGCATACCTGCGGTAGCCAAGAGAGATATAGCCGTCGATGAGTGCAGGGACGGAGGTATCTCCTCCACAGCATGTAATATTAACGGCTTTAGATACGCTCCGACAGCGACTGGATTCGAAGCCAGTGAGGACAATCCTAGTATATGTTCCAGACATAGACGAGGAGTAGGTTCAAAGTGGTGGAATCGACTAACCTGGTTCAACTTTATATACCCATCCCTTATCATCTTTAGAGCCCTTCTCCACCTTTGGTAGCGTATTTCTTTCCTTCAAAAGGTCTATGGTCTTTGGGTCCCGCCAGCTATAGATTTGTAGACGAGAGCCAGAAGATCCAGCGTCTATCACGATGCCAAAATGTCGTCCTGCAAGCCATGGATCATCCAAAGCCGGTGCCATTCACCGAGATTGGTCCCAATGTTTGTTGAGACTTGAGGGCAGAAAGGACTAGGTTCTATGTTCTATGGTGTTCAAGCAAGTTCTTGGAGCTGCAGTAGATCAGAGATGAAAGTAACCAGTGTATCGCCTTCAACAACCTGTGCGTATGTGTTTTGGGGCTTTGTACAGAATAGCAGGACCACAACAAGCACCAGAGACAATACTTCAATGAAGATCAAAAGGTATTTATATAGATGATGAAATAAAGTATCCTGTCATAAAGCATGTGGTGCAACCATGTTACAGGATTGGTTGCAAGTAGTTTTTGGCGGGACAATACAACTGTACAGTTTATTGTTTAAAAAACATTTCAGTTTTAGAAATATACCAGTGATATTAAATACTTTTACAGTAATGTTTACGGCTATTTCAAGTTGGTCATACAGGACACACGATATACATACGACACTACTCTTTGTAACATCCAATCACACCTCCTACTCTGCCACTCCTTGTCTTTCTCAGTGTTTTATCGCTAGTTGGCTCCTTTGCTAATCTGTTCTTGGTAAGACTTGCCTCCATCATCTTCCTCAACCTCATAATGTCCATAACCCAGTCAGTCTCTCCCAGTAGTTCCTCTCCGCGACAATGAAGCCTCTCTTCTTCTTTGACATTATCCCACATCACTTCAACCGACTTCCTCTCACCTAACCGCCAGAGGAGAATTTGATTGAAAGCCTCCGGTATTAGTACATCAAGGCAGTATTGTACTTTGTCAAGTGGGGAGAGGTTTTCATAATCAGGAGACCCACGTTGACGCGGCCGGGCTTTCTGAGAAGACTGATCATCTTCTCGAGCGGTCCGTGGTATGGGTGAAGGCGGAAAAGGTGAATTGGACTCCCTTCTTGTGTATTCTATCTCAGGTGGATTCCTGGCCTACTGTTCTTTCAGCGGATGATGGGGTCCAACAGAGCATACACACCTCAGCTGCTTGAAGCTCTTCAATTACCGACTCTCCCACTTTAGCTGTTACGTCCTTACAGGAAACTATTTGACGAGATTCAACGATTCAAGAGCAAAACTAACCTGCGCTTGGATGGCTGGATGGGGATCCACAACTTGACAAGGCGACTTTGAAGAGGCTGCCCCCGAAACATGTCCTGCTATTGTCAACTCATCTACTTCCAACTTTGTGCCCTCGTTGTGTACATTGTTTCTAGGATATCGATTTTCAATGTGAGTTTGTTCAGTTTGACCTTCGATAAAATTTGGCCCACGCACACCCAAACACCACTTCTCGATGAGAGGTAAGAAAGCATCTGCATTCTGTGCATCAACGGCACCCCTCATTCCACCCTCATCTTTGAGTTTCTGCCGCGTGATCCCCCCTTTAATATACATGTTGTGCCTCCGTAGGGCCCACGTGGCCTTTCCAGTCATAATAGCCTTGAGGATAGGAAACACATATGGAAGCTGATGGTGAAGAGGAAGGTCACAGAAATCCGGACCTGAGAGTATGGGGGGAATTTCGACCATGACAGGAGACAGGGAACGAGAACGAGAACTATTGCTAATGATGTTCTTTAGTGGTACCCCTTCGTCGAGGTCGTTGACTACGTCAACATGGCTGGATTCAAATTCCCCTATCTATGAACGCACCGATCATCAATTTTGGTCAGGAATGACTGCCAATGGGAACGACTACTCACAATGCAAGTTCTAAATTCGTCCTGCGAGGTGGTATAAAACTGATCCCTGGATATATACTTTTCCTTCCTATCCAAGTACATGACGCGAAACATTTCCTTCTGCTTTCCTTTTCTAGTCGAAGACCGCTTGACTTCTAGTATTCTGGCGGGCCAATAAGCAGTTTCTACAGCCTTGACCTTAGCTAGGCACAAATCGCCTATGGATACGGGGTTTAATTCCAAGTCGTAATCATCATTGAGATATGAGAGGTCGAATTGGTCAAAGATATTCGTTGGAGTCGTAGAATTATTATCCATAAGTCCACGACCTGATGAAAGAGAAGACACCATGGTGGATAATGATCTTGGCGAAGGTGGAACACTGCTAGCCTGAGAGGATTTCCTCCGTGATTTGGATCGGCGCTCATGAGTCGATTCCTGGGGTTTACCCTTGCTCGAAGAAGCATCTCGATGTGACAGAACTGTTCCAATGTCAGGCAGATCATCGCTGTCCTCATCGAGGCTTGATGCTTCTATCACCTGTGACCTTAGTCGACTCGTTTGCTTGCCTTCTGAGGCTCGAAGGGTGCTGATGGACTGCAGAGGAAATTTAGCTAGAGGCAGTGTATAGGGCTTGGTTCCCGACTGACCAAAGCTGCTGGTGTCAAATTCTCATTTCCACCTGGAATACCGACCACATTATGTACAGCTCCACGCTGTCGTTTCCGTTGTACTTGCGTTTTGATAGTGGATGCTCGTCTTCGCCTCTTGACGCTCGTATCAGCGAATACGACATTCACCGCCTGTGGAATTCTTCTCCGGTGTGCTTTGATTTTAGCTGATTTACTTCTTCGCGGTGTACGATGATAGTCCTCATTCTTGTTCCCAGACCTCCTGCTCTCATCCGAGGAACTTTCGACAAGATTTGCGCTGGCTCTAATGGCTGCCTGGCGCCTTTGTGGCTCTACGTCCTCCATAGGCGTGAGATGGGTGAACTGCGTTATGAGGAAAGGTTAATATGTGATGTGTCACGGGGATGCATTCACCGATCAGAGACGTGTCTGTCGTCATGAATCCATATTGAAAGACTGCCCAGACTAGTGCTCCGGGAAGATATTACTATTCAACGACTCCATTACTACTATGGATTTCACAGCGCACATAGTACTCTAACAGTCTCAAGAGAACGTTTCATTTATTTCAGGAGTTTTCTCTTGAAGATCTTGATGTTAAAGGGACTGGTCACATCTCTTTACGCCCGAATGGTAACTATGCGATGATAGTCACTATTTCTGGTATGCCGTATACATGTCCTAGTGCTTTACCTGAGGATATCTCCAAATCTTGAAAGAAGTGCCCTTCAATCCATTCTTTCCTGGCTGATAGTCGAATTCATTGAAGACTTCTGATGTTTCAATCCCGTCCTATTCAGACGATTCGGCGTCTTGTTTCATGCCAGCATACCTAACAATCATTTCTTTGACTGTAGTTCTTATCTTGCAGACTTCATTTGGTCATACAGTTAGACATCCTGAAGTTTGACCACTCGAGTACCAGTTTTATCGGCCCTTTTTCTTGTCTAGCATTAGAGACGCTCGAAGTGTTTAACCTCGGCGGAGGGACTCTTTGGGTCCGAACAGATCTTCCAACAACCTCAGAAATTTCAATATATCGCGACTGAAGTCCTAACAGAGTTGAGAGTTGATGGTCGTAGTAAAACCCCTCCCTTGTTGGAGATCAACTTTTCCGCAGTGAAGTAGATAACGACATTGCCGATCTCAATCATAGTCAACAAGAATAAAGCCTGCTTACCAGCCTCTTGCTATAACGCTTCGTGGCCAGTTACTTGAAAAAGTCAAGTCATGATTTATGGAGGATTGCAACTTGACACTGGTCAGTAGTAGAACGCTTGAGATTGAGGTCAAATCGGGTGCTAACCCACCGTGACGAAGGTCGTAGCGATTTAATTTTAACAATATATGACAATGGAATACAACACTTAGGCAAAACCACCACAAAAAGTGATAAATTTAACACAGCATTGTCATCCTGTGTCGAACAAAGGAAGCTGGAAAATCCCGAGCGAAAAGTGGCAAGGTATTCAGTGAAGAGATCATAAATTTGACATAACTGGCGCGTAGCTCGTCGACTAGAAGTGACCGGCGGAGATCAAACGTAGATTTAATACGGGAAAACAATGTGATTATTTGACAGATAGGGATACAATTCGTCAATTTTGTCTGGGTCATTGTTTGACATCGGGCTTGGGAGTATATCATCAAATCCATCATGATGATGATTTCTGGTCGGTTCTTTTCGTGCCAGCGTCCTCCGCCAACTTCCTGAGCATTTGGCTCAGATCAACTAGTCTGCTGTCGGTATCTACTCAGTCGAGCCTCAGCCGTTCGTTATCACCAGTAGAATGTCGCCTCTGCAACTTGTTCCGAGGCCCGATCTTTTTGAAATTGAAAATCCTCTGAAAAAATGGTTTCTTCGGGCTCTGTCCAGGACTTTTCGTAGTAGACGTCGCTGTATGGATCGACTGACCTGGGCTTGGTGCCTAACAGGCCGATGCTCAGTGCACAAGTAACAAGTAAAGTAAACGAAAACGACATACAACCATATGCACTTTTTGACCAGGTGTAGGAAGAACATAATAAGTACTTTGAGAGCCGACACTCTCGGTATCGGGTTTTTGACCATCATCCGATCTCAAAACTCTGTGCACTCTTCCAGACGAGCGCGTCTTCCTCCTGTATTCGACATCACCCGGAGGCATGACTGCCCGATGGGAACCACTCTGGACAGGGACGGGAGCCGAATGACTGTAAATCATCCCATTCGGGCCTTGGAGTGGTGGGGGATGATACAAAATGGCAGAAGGAGGATAAGGTGGAGCATAACCATGTTGAGGTACATAAACAGTTGCGGGTGACATTCTGTGATTCGAAAGCCCATGAGAGTGCTTCGTGGAACTACCGGATGAGTGGGTGTGAAGCCCATGCCAGGGAGTTGGACGCTCCTGGGCATTGATTTGTGGTGCAGCATCAAAATGGCGAGATGACGGGGGTGGGTACACAATTGGCCTAGACAGTGGATCATCTCCTTCATAAACGCGGTTGGGCCGGGTCTGAGAGAGTGACTCCGAATGGTAGTGATGAGGTCTTTGGCGATGCGAAGATACAGAATGAGGTGGTAGTTGATTAGGAACAGGTGCCTGCGAAGGAAGGATGCGAATTTCTTCTGGTGAATCCGCACTAGTGCCAAAAGGTTCATGGTGAGATGTATATCCATGGCTATGTTGATGAGAAGAATGGACGGTGACGGAGGATGTTTGACGTGGGTGCGATCGACTGGAAGCATTCGTGTGAGAACGTTGGCGATATGGAGGCTCAGATGGAGGATTACGAGAGTCGCGCTCATGTTTCCGCAGGGAAGGGGTCACATGCGGAATAGGGATATCTGGTCGGCCATCGGGATACCTTAGAACCATCTTTGGCGGTAGTGAATGTGAACTGCCTGCATCAGAGGGAGACGAGGAGGGTATGAAACCCTCAATTTCCATTGGAGGTACTGAAGGCGAGTAAAACCCATCTCGGTCAAAGGAATGCGTTTGGACCCAACGGGCACAGCGTTCACGGGCAGTCAGGTACTCTTCGTAAACTTCGGGTGACGCTGTGTATTCCGTCATACTCGAATCTAAGCCGTTTTTGCAGTCTTTTACTGATGCCTGAGAAGCAAGATGAACCCAGGAAAGAGACCAAAAGAACTATTCTGAGGACATTGATAGCTTTATAGTGACAGAGTTGCCAAGTTCACAAAGCCGGAGTTGTTATGGGGTTTAGCCTTCTCTGGAAGAAGAATTGACCAAAGAAGGCACATCTGGCCGGAAATCTGTAAGAATAAAAAGGTCGCCTAAATCATACTTTAGCAAGATCAGAACGTGGACAGCCTCGAGGCCTGCCCTGGAAGTCATCACCAACTCCTAGTACGCAACCAAGATTATCAGGCCTGGTTTGGTCTACCCCCTTCCTCTACCCATAGACTTTGTAATTTTGGATCTACGTCGTTACCAGGGATAGAGCGCAAGACCATGGTGTATCAGACAAGGATAGGAACAGCGCTGTGGATGCTGTCAAAGATCCTTTTCTTTAATGATGAGATGAGCACGCACAGCATTCCCCTTCTTGTAGCGTCGAACAAGAAAATGACCCCTTTGAGATGAGTTCCAGTGCAACTCTTTGTTTGCAGTCAGTGTTATTTATGTACATGATACCCACTGTGTGCATCAGATCAGAAATACGCTGCGACTCAGAATCACGGGCACGGGAGATACTTCTTCTGGCTAACTAACTTACTGAATAGGCATTTCATAAAATGGGCTACGGAACAATCACTTTGACTCTTTTCTCTCCTTTTTTTTAGGCTCGGCACTAAGCGGCCCTCTGTCCGGCCGAATATCGCCAATGACTCACTCACAGATTGCTGGAAAAAAAACTGGAGAGAAGCGGCCTGATGACACCTGATCAACTCGCCTTTTCCATGTTGTTGGAGAGAAGGTAACATAGCTTCGAGGCTTACAAATGTTCAAACATGGTGAAATGAATGCAAGAAACTTACTCCATCGATTCTATTCGCTAGAACCCAAGAAAAAATTGTATGCCCCACTTCACATAACTTCTCGGACGCGTGGAGATCGCAGCTGTCAGCAGAGGCAACAAAGGTCAGAGTGACAGCCCTGCCCAAGGGGGCACAGGGATCTAGTTCTATAGATAAACTTGGGCGATGAGATAGAACTATATCACATTGAACAGTCCATGGAGTACTCATTTATCTCTTTGAAGGATAAGATATGAAAACTGCATTGCACCGCAGCCCGTCCTTCTATATGCCTGTCCCCGAGGCAAGAGGAAATTTGTAGCACTATCTGACCGGTATCTAATCTTTGGGTCAAGGGGTTGTGTACCTCGGACTTGACTTGGCGCACATAGCATCACCGCGGCAAACGAGCGTTTTTCGTAAAAAAGAGGAAAACCAGTGTACATTTAAAAATGACTTCTCAAAATGACTTCTCATGAGAAAGTAATCAAATCTTTACTCGGCGGCTTGGCAACCCACTCCCTCCCATTTTTTTTTTTGACTGTGACTTCAAGAGTCCGAAATCACTGCTTTCCCGTCAGAAGATTGAGTGTGTGTGCAAACAGTGTCCACAATAAAACATGATGAGATTTGATTCGTCTGATTGTTTTTATTTCGCACTACAAACGGGGAGCAAGTAATAGCAGACGGCATCTTGCGCAATAACACCTCAATCAAAGATACAGTTCAAGAAATTTTCAAATTTTGATTACCGCAAAATCGACCCTCTTCTCAAGTCTGGCCAGAAATCAAGGACTTGTCAACTTATCGCAATTTTTATTTATTTTCCCTTATCATTTGTATAATGTTTGGTTTTGATATCTTGTGAACATTAACGTTGTTTTCCTCGTACCTACTCAATAGCACCTCTCAGCTCTGTGTTTCCAGGAACTAAGACATCATCTTCTACAGACTCAGCAAATCATCATCAGAACAACTACTAAATTTTATTGCTGCTTTCAAAGGACCAGTCAGGTGCGAGTTGTTTGGCCTCTAACCAACTGAGAGGGGAGGAGGAAAATAGTATTCATGATTTCAAGAGCTAAAAACGACTCAGGTTTCCATCAAAACGTGATGAACATAGGCACAAAAATTCGAACTTGTGACAATATATCACAAGTAACCGGACAGGTCCTCGAGTTGTAGTGTAGCATTATAAGATGCCATCACAGACTATATAAGAATAGAACTACTATAAACATGTATGCAACCCTTTATCTTGACCCTAATTAGAGTGTACGCAATAGCCAGCCACTAAGGTAAGCACAGAGTGTTCCCCACTGCGTCTGCAGATGGGCTGCTCATAAAATTTCAATTTGACATTCAGCTTTGTGAGAGAGAGAAAATGAGCTATATATAATCAAAGTCCTACCGAACACCACATAATAAATTGATTTTTAAACAAAACTCTTACTGGATATGGATCCCACATGATAGACAAAAAAAAACATCAAATCAACACCAAAGCAAGGCAAGGCGAACAAAGGGCAACACCCCCCCCAAACCTATGGATGTTCACAGAGAAATGGATTTATGCACAGATGGAGTGAACTGAGGGTGTAATCTCCAGGACACACAGGCGCCTCCATCAGAACATTGAAACCTCAACAATTGACAAAGCAAAACAAAAAATGAAAAAACCTAAAACCTGAATCAAAAATCGTTGCAAAGTCTCGAAAACCGCAAACAAACGAACAATCAGTAGGGTTCTCTCTTCACTTTTACACTGTACAAATGTACGATGTAAAGAAAATTTTTTTAAAAAAATCTCCATACCCACATGAGAGAGAGAGAAACCAAACTCCAGATTCCGTCTCAAGTCCCACTGTTAAAAAAAAAAAAAAGAGAAAAAATGAACCCATTTCTCCCCCTTTCAAATTCATTATTGACATCTATCACATTCACATTCACATTCACATTCATCCCACATCACACAACAAGAGAGAGAAATCTCCTTTCTCTTTTCTACTCACACATAGATACGAAAAAAAAAACCCCAATCCCCAACCATCCTTCTAATTCCTCCTCCGCTTCACCTGCCCCTGCCCATACCCATACCCATAACTCATCGATTTCACAATCCTATGCCTCGTCGGCGTCTCTTGCAAAACAGGTAACACAGGTACAGGTACAGGTATACCTTCATACTGTAGTGGCGGCTGCTGTAGTAGCTGGAGTTGCGTCTGCGTCTGTTTCCGCATTCCCATTCCCATTGTCGACGATCCACTCCCCAAAGACGACTCTCCAGCAAACTCTACAAACTCTCTGTCTCCCTCACCTCCTTCTCCTTCTCCTTCGCCTTTGTCTCTTCTGCGTAAAGGAGGAGCAGCAGGAGCCATAGACCGTATCAATGTCGACGGCTCACAACACACCTCTCCTCCACCTTCTACCCCTGTCAACGTCGGACCACTCGAACCACGACCCTCCAAAACACCCCACCTCGCCATACTACCACCACCACCAGATCCCTCTCCATTCCTCTCACTCTCCTCGTCTTCTCCATCTCCATCTCCATCTCCATCTCCATCCCCATCCCCATCCCTAGCACCACCACCACCACCAACAGCAGCAGCACCGCGACTCTCCTCTCTCTCAGCCCGCTCCTCCAACTCTCTCAAAAACCGTGGTCGCTCACACGCATAATCATCACCACCACCAGGAAACACATCATCTAGCGCAAGACGCACTAAATGCCGATCATCACGATGTCGTCTCGTCATCATCATCGACGTCGACGTCGACGACGTTGACGCACCCAACACAGGCGCAGAAGAACAAGACCCAGGTCTCGCTCGCGCACGTTCACGTTCACGTTCATACTCCATTGCATTATCACCACCACTCGGCACACCACACTGTTTCTCTCTCAAATTCAAATGCCGCGACGGCGTTTGCGGCTGCGCATGAGAGTGGTGGTGGTGGTGATGGTGGTGATGATGATGATACGAATGAGGAAGTGGATGAGTCGGTCGATCTGGAACAGCCACCAACCTCCCAGCCACCTCCACTTCTGAATGTTCCGAATCGGAAGGAACGAGCTCCATACCATCGAAATTATCATCCACGTCTGGGTATCCCTCGATGTTGTGATCTAATTCCATCATTTCACTTTGTGACCCCATACGGCCGGCATGAGCAGCCGTGGGGCATCCCTTTCCCGCCCGTGGATCATACATCGTACTCCGCTTCTCTCTTAACCTGGCAAGATCGACAGGCACGCAAGCGTCCACGACCATTCCATCTTGTTCCTCTCCATCACGCTCCCTCGCGTCCATATCTCCACTTTCACCCCGGTGCTCATCCCCCATCCCATTATTCCTCGCACCCTCACCCTCACCCTCCTCATCCTCCTCATACTCGCTCCAACTATCATCATCATAAACCCCACTGGCAGGTTCACCAACCCACCCTCCATCACACTCCTTCCCAAAATCCCACACATCCAAAACCGTGCTGTCATTCCTGTTGCTCGCAGAAACACACCACCTGCCCTCAAACACCACCTGCCAAACACCCGTAATCCCAGTCAGCAGATCCCTGACCACAGTGCCATCCTTGACATTCCACATCTTCAAGTTTCCGTCTGAACCAGACAAAACTTTGAATTCATCGTGCTGGAAACATGTTATGGCACCTGTATGGGCAGCGAGGGTATGTTTGAGTTCGCCCGTAGACGGGTCCCAGATTCGCAAAGTAGAGTCGGCGGCGGCACTGACGAGGTAGGAAGGGGAGAGACCGAGGAGACCAACGAGGGAAGTGTGACCTGTCAGCGTATGGAGGCAGGTTCCATTGAGGAGAGACCAGATGCGGACGGTGCCGTCCATGGAGCCTGAACAGGCTTGCTTACGATTGACGTCGAGAACGACACTGTAAACTCGAAGGGGGTCAGAATGGAAAGGAAAAGCAAATAAAAAAAACCTTTTTGGGTGTGGCCGACGAGAAGCCATTTCTGTTCGCCGGTGATGATATCCCATATGCGGACGGTACAATCGTAGCTGCCAGAAACGAGGGTTCGACCTCGTGCGGCTAAAGCTCGTACAGCATGGTCGTGGCCTGGGAGGTGGAGGCAATGGTAAGGATTGTCCTCGCCGTCCTGCAAAGTAGAGGTGAGTGTGGTGGACAAGGGTGGGAGTAGAAAACACACTGAATCACCGTCCTCGGTTCCAAAGTATTTAAACTCGGGTTCTGTAGGTTTGGGCAACTTCCAGACTCTGAGGGAATGGTCTCTACTGCCGGTGACAATGAGGGGACGTTTGGGCCATCTCTCCTGGACGATGTGGCCGTCGGCAGTAGGGAGATCGAGGAACTCTGGTTTTACGATAGCGAGGCACCTGACGGTGCTGGTGTGGCCACCAAAGACATGGGTGCACCTGCCATTGTTCAAGTCCCATATTCTAACGGTACGGTCAGTGGAGCCAGAGACGAGGGTGTCGTGAAAAGCGGCGAGAGCCCAAACGCCGCCTTCGTGGCCCTGGAGAGAACGAACAAGATCACCGGTAAAGGGAGAGTAGATGTGGATGGACTGATCGTCGGAGGCGGAGATGATGCGATTATGGGAGAAGAGGAGGCAGGTGACGACGGAGGAGCCGTGAGCGGAAAAGCTGATGTGTTTCGGGGCGTCATTGTGGGCCCAGCGGACGCGGGTGAGATGGCGGGACTTGAAGAGGAGTTTGTAGGGGTGAGGAAGGGGGAGAGGGAGGGACGAAGGGGGGCGAGCATCGATGGCACGGGCAAAGGCGAGTTCTGAGCCGGCGCCGAACCAAGTGTGAGAATCCCTGAGGAGGCTGCGCCAGAGAAACGCATCAGAGTCGATGATGGAGCGCCAGGCTCTGGAAACTCTAGAGGCGCGTGCGAGGGTGGGGAAGGGGAGAAAGGCGAGGATATGGGAGACGAGTTCTGGGGGAAGAAGGGTGAGGAAATCGCGGGCAAGGGTAGGTGTGAGGACGGAGTGGAGGGTGCGGAGGACGGGGAGAGGGGAGTGGCGGAGGAGGGTGAGAAGGAAATGGGACTGGAGCTGGGGGGGAAGACTTGAGAAATGGTGGAGGAGGGAGGGGAGAGCGAGGAGAGTAGTGAGAGAGAGGTCAGGCTGGAAAGGGGGAGGAGATGGGGCGCCACTGGGAGGTGCAGAGGGCCAGACACGGTCAGGAGGAGGAGAGCCATGGGGAGAAGGGAGAGGAGAAGGGGGAGCTGCAGCGTTGGGGGTGCTGCGGGGTTTTTTTCTTGCGCCGTCGACGGAGGGGTCGTCGGCGAGAGAACGTTTGCGACCGAAGCGCTCGACCGCCTCTGAGAGACCGACGAGGGGGGAGCTGTCGGAGAGGTCTTCGCGTTTGAGCATGCGCCAGCCAGATCCAGCGGCGAGGTCGAGCTCCTCGTGCATCTGGGAGCCCTGGGCGTCGCCGTCGCGAAAGGTGGCACGGTGGCCGCTGGGAAAGACGAGGGGGAAGGAGCGCAGAGAGGGCGGCAGCTGGGCATGAAGGAGGGGATAATGGTTTGGGTCGTCGGGAAGGACGGGCGGGGGCAGAGGGGGCAGCGCGATGGGCTGGTAGGTGGTCGTCGTCGTCGTCGTCGTGGTGACACTGTAAAACGTCAGATTTGTCGCGGAATAACAGAAAACATACGTGGTCGTGTTCACCGAGGGCTGGAGGACCAAGACGGGGGACGACATGGCGGGCATGTCCAAGATTGGGATTATCGGCATTGCTCGGCGATCAGCGGAGATTCGGCATTTAACAGCATTGTCGGCGGAGAGCGAGAAAGCGACATGGAATACAACAAGTACTATGGCCAGTATGCCCAGCACCTCCCCCACCTCGCTGCCTACTCCTCCCCCTCCTCCCATGCCTCAGACGAGCTCGCCACTCCTCCAGCAGACCACAAACCCGCAAAGAAACCCCGCACAGACGACGATGCGGAGTCCAAGCCAAAGCCCACACGCGGCTCCAGGTCTCTCCTTTCTCTCTCTCTCCCGCTCTCGCTCACACCATCCAGGGCATGCACCGTCTGCAGACGCCTCAAGATGAAGTGCGTCGGCGCAGAGCAGGGCCCTCCCTGCAAGCGCTGTCTCGCCAGCAACCACGAATGCGTCTTCGAAGAGTCCAACCGCGGAAAGCGCTCTTCAAAGTATCCCTCTCTCTCCCTCTCCAATCCTGGTCTGACCCTCTCGCAGGAAACACGAAATCCTCACCCGCTCTCTCCGAAAAATGGAAAAAACAATCGACACCGTCCTCCGCTCCATCGGAAACCCAAGCCTCGCCTCGGGCATGATCTCTCGCTCCCCCTCCCCTGCAGATCCCAGCGCCCAAAACACCACCCACGCCCTCCTCGCCCACTCCTCCTCCTCCTCCCCCTCCCCCTCCGCCTCTGCCTTCCCACACCCCTCTTCCCCAAAGCTCCACTCTCTCCCTGACAATGCCCTCAACCCTCTCGGTCTCCTCGCAGAAGCCTCCCTTGCCAATCGCCGCGCACATGTCAACCCCCCTTCCATCGCCACTGCCCAAAACGGCCTCTCCCTCGGCGTCGCCAGCGACAACTATTTCAAACCAGGCCCCATGACCATCTTGCCCTTGAGGAGGCTCTACATCGAAAGACAGGTCCAACCAGAGATGCTATCCTTTGTCTCCACAGACGAGGTCGTCGCCTTGTTCGATATGTCAGTCCTCTCCTCTCTCCACTCCTTGCTCTCATTTCATTTTTCCAGCTTTTTCAATCACATCAACGTAATTCTATTCTTGTCATTACAGAATCTCTCTCATCCATCCTATAGATGCACTGCAGTCTCTTCCACAGATCCTTTCACACCCCCGCCCTCGTCTGCTCTCGCTCTCCCTTCCTTCTCACAACCAGTGTGTCTCTTGTCTTTTTTGCTTTCCTTCGCTTATCCTCGCAGTATGTTCAATCGCCAGCAAATTCTACACCCCCAACCCAGAGCTCCATCCCCGCCTCACAGAACTCGCCAAGAAACTCGCTTTCAGCGTTCCCGCAAAGGGCTACAAGAGCGTCGAAATCGTCCAAGCCTATCTCTTGTTGAGTTTGTGGGGCTGTGGTGCCGTCGAGCGCTATGAACAAGACAAAACATGGCTGTTGCTAGGCATGGCCATAAGGTGCTGTCTATCCAACCCCGGGTATCGACCCCACTCACTTCTTTTCCACAGAATGGCGACAGATCTCAACCTCCACCGTAAATCCGCCATGACAAGTCCAGATACCGCCGAAGGCAAAGCCCGTGATATCGAAGTCCACAATCGCAAACGGACCTGGATATTGTGTTTCTGTTTGGATAGAAGTTTTAGCGCCCAGATGGGAAAACCCCATACCATCCAGGAGGAGTCTGTGATTTTTTCTCTATATTTATCCCTCTCTGATGTCTCTGAATAGCTTCATCATTCGTCATGCGGAGCAGTGGTGTCGAGCGCCCACTGCCGTCCCTTCCGATGCCTCAATATGTGCATATGTGGTAGGCAGGGCTGTTCATCTCGGACACCCGCCCCATAGTTGACCCCATTCACAGGATCTTCAACGTATCCTCTCGCGATGTCTTGATTTCCTCTACAGTGGCATGGATTCCGCCTCGGGTTTACAGATCCACTGCGACTATCTGCTCGTTATCAAGTCGTTTGAGGGCCAGCTCCTCGCTTGGCGAGAAAAGTGGTATCAATCAAGTACTTGGGAAGGCACGACCTCTCTCTCTTGTCACCTGTCGTCGTCTCACTGCTTGTCAGGCGAAACCTCCACCGTCATGACTTACAAGCAGTGCATAGCGACTTTTTATTTCAACTACGCGAGTCTAGTGCTTAACTCGTTTGGGCTGCAAAATGCATTGGAACATGTGCCTACGAATATTGGGCATTTCTTTGGCAAGGTTCATTCGAGTGCGATGGCGTGTGCTTTGTTGGTCCGGGATCATTTGGGACCTAGTGGATATATGAAGTATTCGCCTGATTCGCATTTTGTGCAGAGTTCGTATGCAGTTTTGAGTTTGCTCAAGGTAAATGTTTTGTTTGTGAGTTGACGGGGTCTCATGTGTTGTAAGCTTGTTCGGCCGGAATTTCAAGCCTTTCTTGAAGACGAGCAGAGTATTCTTACGCTTGTCAAGGATGTTGCGGATGTTTTGGAGAATATTGCGGCGAATTCGACGCATACGCCTGCTCTGTATGCTGCGTTTCTTCGTGCGCTTATATCAGCCAAGTTGGCGCCTCAGCAGCAGCAGCAGCGTTTGGTGGATAGCAGACTGAAGCAGGATCAAGGGAATGATTCGGGTGCGACGTTGGGTTTGTACGAATCACCATCGACAGTGGATGTGGGTTCTTCTTCGACCGGTGTTGTCGTGCGGCATCCGACTACGTCGATTTCACCGTCGAGGCTGGACGACGGCTCACATAGTATGCCACTTCCAGCCCCACCCCCACCGGCTGCTGTTGTTGAGGAGCCAGGGAGTGGGTATTTCCAGCATGCGTATTATATGAATGAGTTTCAGTTTGAGAGTGAGATGGGGCCTGCGACGGATATTACGACGTTTCCGCCTACGATGGCTGTACCTTCGCAGCCGCCGCATTCTGGAGAGGAGGGAGGGGAAGGAGGAGGAGGAGGGGGGATGATGGCGATGGAGAATATATTGAGTAGTGGGTTTTGGGATAATATGGTTGTTCCTGGTGCGCGTTTTTCTTTCTCTTCTTCATTTTCTTTGTAATTGATGGTTTTGTTCACATATGCGCTCTTGTTCACCCATGCGCTGGCGGTAGGGTACAACACGCTTGATGGGTTTAGTGGTGGGTTTGTGTTTGGGGCAGGTGGGAGTGGATTGATAACGCCGCGGTTTGGAGTATCGCCTGAGCGGTCTGGAGTGAATACTCCGTTGATGAGTGGGATGCAGTCGTTGACGCAGGGAACGATTAATGCTGCGTTTGTGGATCATGTTGGGCAGGATGGGATTAAGATTGATGTGTGATTTGATGAGTTGTGAGTTGTGTGAGGGTTGTGTGTTGTGTGTTTAGTTGATGTAATTGAAAGGTATTTTTTTTGAAATAAGAATGTGGTTTTGAGAATGGAGAGTGTGATGCTTCAAGTTGACCTTGTGGGTCTGTAAGATTTTGATTGTGAAAAACACAAGTAAAGAATTCCCCCCCCCTTGAGAATGCACAGATATGTTTTTCTGTACACCTAGATGAAACTTTCGTGGGGTGCCATCAGCTCATGAAAATCCTCTTAGGGTCACAGCTATCTCTTGAGAAGCCCGAAAATTTTTTGTATTACAAGACGACTTGCTTGGTAACATGTGTGTGCATGCAGTTGGGTGAGAATAAACCTAATTGCAGTCTAGAAAGCTGCCCTCTGATGATGCGTGAATACCACAAGGGTTGATCTACTCGTAGAGAGAGGTAGGGGAGGAATGGATTTCTAAGTTGTTCGTGCTTTGTAGATCCTGACTTCTTCGCGAGGTCTGGAATTAATGTCGTGATGAGAACAGGATTTAGAGAGAGAGAGGACGAACCTGTCTTGGGCATCTGTTGCGATAGCACCTAGACGTCGGACTACCTGCATTCCAGAGCTTACTCTACCGAATATGGTGTGTTTGTTATCGAGAAAAGGAGTAGGAGCCAGCGTGATAAAAAATTGGGACCCTTTTTTTTCGTGTGTGTGTGTGAGTTGATAGGACGCGTTATTTGAGTGTCGAAGAAGAAAAAAGTTGGTTACCGTTTGTGTTGGGTCCAGAGTTTGCCATGGCGAGGATTCCGGCTCCGGTGAATCTGAGGTCGGGGTGGATCTCGTCTTCGCTGTGGTCATTCACACCCACGCACGCACGCAGCGCATATACGTGTTAGTTTTGGAGATTTGGAGTGGGTTGCTTGCTTGGGTTTTGCTTACAATTTTTGACCGTATATGCTCGTTCCTCCTCGGCCGGTACCAGTAGGATCGCCCCCTTGAATCATAAAGTCCTGTTTCCCAAAAAAAAAAAAAAAAGGTGTGAGAGGGGCTGGAGCTCGGAGCTCTATATGTGTGTAAAACGAAAATGCTCACGGATATGATTCGATGAAAGATGACGCCGTTGTAGTATCCCTTTTTCGCGAGTTGTGCAAAGTTTTTGCATGTCTGTGGGTGTTGTTTGGCTACGTTATTTTGGACTTACTTGATGAATAGCTGAGAAGAAGTGTGGTGTTGACGTACTTTTGGGGCATGGTTCCAGTAGAGTTCGACCTGGACGATTCCCAAGTTTGTTTCCAGTATGACGGATTCTGACATGGGAGGAGGGTCACGTGTCGGTTGGGTCTATTTGAAGGTATTTACGACTTCATTGTAAATGACAAGTGCTTGTCAATCTACTATGCTTGCTCCAGAGTAAAAATATTTATTCCCCTTGAATGCGCTGGCCTTGTGTCAATTTATGAAGGATGCTGTAGATTCAGCTGGGATCTCATTCTAGATAAAGTACTTCTTCCCCTTACAGAGACATTTTGATCTATTATTCGCCATTGACTTGTTTTCCAAAAACTTCATGTACACTATCTACTTTACAGTTGATATTGACTTCAGAGCAGGCCCATCCTCTGTGTAGTTTGTTTGCTGATCACAAAAAAATCATCATTCCCCTCAACTCACCAAGTTCTCAGGACAAGCTCTCGTGGTTCCTGTCTGAGACAAACTCCGAAGTTTTACAATGTAAGTCTCAGCAGTCAACACAGGATTGACGACTGAGATGGTAAGTGGAATAAATGGATAGATATACGAGAGGGCTGACTGATGTGGTATCACCAGTAGTTGCTCATGACGAAGTTGTGGAGTGATGGTAACAGAGGAGAATGATGGTTGGCAACCGTAGAGGTAGCTGACTGCGATGGTCCACTTCAACACAAAGATCATGAACGAGTGATCACATAGGTGATTCGATCCAGATAGGTTCAGAGTTCACAACAGGTGTGACAGAGTGACTAATAAAATTGCGATCTCGTCACTGTTGACACCTGATCGTTTCCCCCTCTCGCGCGTACGACGAAAAAGTAATGCGCGCAATAATACAACGAGTGTCATCAGCTTCAGTTACTGGTCTGTATGTACTTGGAAATGCTTTTTGACTTGCTAAATTCTACATCTAGTTGATGATGAAGTGATCTCTAAAATATCTAAAGGACTCATGGTTCTGGTCGGAATTGGGACAGGTCTATATGTTCAAAATCTGCGTTCATCATTTTGACTGCGCACATTACCACAGAAAAGACGATACCAATGCCGATATCACCACTATCACGAATAAGATGTAAGTGTGGACGTTTTTGTTTACACAGTGGATTAATGAAATGGTTTTTTGTGTTAGTTTGAATCTTCGGGTTTTTAACGATCCTAAAGATGGTGCTAAGATGTGGAAAGCAAGCGTGAAAGATATTGATGGAGAGATACTTTGTGTCTCACAGTTCACTCTGTTGGCGAATACCACCAAGGGAAATAAACCAGATTTCCACAATGCTATGGTAAGTGACGCACCGTTGGACCAGTATGGCAATTCATCTTCATTTCCTGTTAGCCAACGGAATTAGGAAGATCTATGTATTCTATGTTTCTGGCCAAGTTAGGTCAGGCATATAAACCTGAGAAGATTCAAGGTATGCTTAAGCTGGTTAGTATCTCATCTAGTACTGAGAAAAGGGGGCGCAGATGGTAGATTTGGTGCTATGATGAGCGTCAGCTTGACTAACGAGGTATGAAGTCTAGCCCTTTGATATCTTCTCCTGTCGATGTATGATGTTGACAGGGGCCTGTCACTTTCACTATTGACTCTCGAAAGTTTGAATATGTGAAGCCACCTATAAAAACTTCAAAACCATCTGCCAGTCCGCAGTGCAGAGGAGAGTGTAGAGAAGATGGTCCAAGATGATTGACCATTCCAGATAGAGGATAGATTCGCTGGTGAATTAATAGTAGTCATCATCTTTTGAAATACTTGTCATGATAAATAGGCCTTATGAGATGTTAAATAAGATCACTCATAGGTGATTACTCGATAGTTTGCAGTTATTGTATTTGATGACATCAAAATTAGATTGTTTATTGATGGCCCCGGGGTAACTGGATACTTGTGTGTTGTAGTCAAACATCGCTGAATTATGTTTTCAATAATGTTTCGATATTAACACAAAACTTACTATAAAATGAAAGTAGTTGAAATTTATAAATAAATATACCGACTCACTGTGGTGAGATTTCGGCAGATCATATCAAGTGAGTTTTTTTTAATAATTTGCAGATCGCAGGGGCTGGATCTTGGATCATGACGATGATTATGTAAGATCAAAGCTGAGTCAGCGATTGCACAGGTTCGAGTAACCTTTCTTCCTCACCAGCCTTACCATGGATTCTTTCGATAATTTTCAATATGATTCTGCCTCTTCATATGGTGGAATAAGTGTTGTAGATGACACATCTTCTGTCTACACTGCAAACACTCAAGACAATACTTCTGTTGATCTT
>Ga0153947_1000449_pt1 | contig 20059 bp, 18 predicted proteins | sample TSNJ031MetaG_FD_104697 | JGI IMG/M metagenome (GOLD analysis project Ga0153947, IMG submission 104697) | Attine ant fungus gardens microbial communities from New Jersey, USA - TSNJ031 MetaG | ecosystem: Host-associated > Fungi > Mycelium > Unclassified | place: USA: New Jersey, Wharton State... | reverse complement strand
GGGGAAAAGGACCGGAGGAACGCCTGTATCCCAAAGTACCGTCGCATATGGATAAGCATGGCTACCGCCGGGAATACGCTCAGGCTGTGTATGAAAGCATTGCGCGGCCGGTTGCAGAGATTCCACGAAAAGAACAGTACATCTGCCGGGGTGACCGAAAGGGCGTCATCTATGACAAACAGGCCATGTTGTATGTATCCCGGCAGCTCGGACATAACCGGGTCAGCGTCATAGCAGGGCATTACCTGAATTAATCTATGGGTGTTTCCAACATACTCTTTCCGGCAGGAGACATATTATCTGCCGGAAAGGGGGTTCCAGTATGGGCCGCAATAAGGCTTTTTTACCGCTTTCACACAGAGAAAAGGAAGGTGATACAATCAGTGAAATATCCTATGGCGGCACGGTTTACCTGCTGTGCAGCCGTTTTGCACAGGGCGGAACCGCGCCGCCGCTTACACAGGTATGTTTCGACATTGCCGCTTACAACACGCAGCACTTGGAATGCACGCCGGGAAATGATAAAATAGACTGACAAGCCATATACAAAACCGTGCTGCTTAGACGAGAAGGAGGCTAACATGGACAGTCTAAGCAGAAATCAATCCATAGCGGAGAAGGCTCCTTTTGTACTGCCGCCTGCCGTATTGCGGGAGAACAACAAGGCCGCGGGGAACAAGAATCAGCCGGTCAGGGTAGGAATCTATTGCAGATTGTCACGGGAGGACGGCACCGATCACGCCAGTGTCAGCATCGAAAACCAACAGACGTTTCTATCTCTGTACGCAAGGGAACGGGAATGGGATGTTTATGACGTTTATACAGACGATGGCGTGTCTGGAACAACCTTTGACCGCGACGATCTGAACCGCCTGATGCGGGATTGCGAATCCGGAAGGGTCAACACCATTTTGGTGAAGGACCTTTCCCGCTTCGGCCGTGATTATGTCAAAATGGGTGAGATGGAAGAATACTTCAAAGCCCGTAATATCCGTTTTATTGCCGTACAGGACAATGTGGACAGTTTAGCCGGATATGACACGCTGATGACCAGCATCCGAAACATCCTCAACGAGAACCACGCCGCTGACACCTCCCGGAAAATCCGCCTTGCGCGGAGAGTAGCCGCCGGGCAGGGCAAGTATATGGGCAGTTATCCGCCTTTCGGCTATAGCAAGCATCCGGAGAACAAGTATCTGCTCATTCCCAGCGAGGACGCACCCATTGTCGCGGAGATCTTCCGCCGGGTGGACGAAGGGGAAACCATGCGGGAGATCTGCGACGATCTCAACGCCCGCAAGGTCATTACGCCAAGTCTGCGGATCGCCGTCAGCTACGGCGGTTCGATGAACCGCACGCCCACCAGCGAGGTATGGACCACAACGACGGTTGCCCGTCTTCTGGACAACGAGAAGTACATCGGTCACATGATACAGGGCAAACGCACAACGGTGTCCCACAAGAATAAGAACCGTATTTCCGTGGACCTAGACGATCAAATACTTGTGGAGAACACCCATGAGGCGATTGTTCCCGTGGAAGTCTGGAATCGCATACAGGAAAAGCGCAAAAAGCAGAGTGTTCCCAGAAAACGAAAAAACAGGTCGGAACTCAACCTGTTTGCGGGATTTGCCTATTGCGCCGACTGCGGCTCTGTACTCGCCGCTACCACCAAACCCAATAAGACGGAAGAATACCACCTGCTGCGCTGCGCCCGGTACAACAACGCGGGAAAGAATGCCTGTTCCGGTCATACCATCCGTTATGATGCGCTGTATGCGCTGCTGCTTCACGATATCCAGAAGCATACCAAACTGGTGGCAGAGGACGAACAGGCCCTTATTGACCGTCTGTACCGCTCATTGCTGGATGGCGAGGCGAAGGACGCAAAGGCAAGGGACAGGCAGATCGCCGCCCTGAAAGCAAAGCTGAACGCGCTTCAAACAAGGGTGGAAAAACTCTATGAGGAAAAATGGGAGCGGGGTATGCCGGAGGAAATCTTCCAATCCATGAGCAAGCGGTATGCAGCGGAGAAATCCGAGTTCGAGGCAAAGCTGGAAAGCCTTGAAGCGGAGGCTGTAAAAACCCGCGACACGGAAGAGGACATTGCCCGCTGGATGGAAGCAATCCGCAAGTGCATCGGCGTCAAGATGTTGGACAGGAAGATTCTCGGGTTGTTGGTAGATCGGGTGGTAGTCCATGAGAAAATGATCGTAGATGGCGTCAAGCGGCAGAAGGTGGAGATTTTCTATCGGTTTGTCGGCAGGATATCCGATGGCTGAAAAGCGTGCAAACAAAGGAAAAAGCGGTATCACACGTTTCGTGTAATACCGCCCTGGCGGAGAAAGAGGGATTTGAACCCTCGCGCCGGTCACCCGACCTACTCCCTTAGCAGGGGAGCCCCTTCACCACTTGGGTATTTCTCCAAGGGAAAATTAATTCAATTAAAAGTGGCGGAGAGAGTGGGATTCGAACCCACGGTTCTTTCGAATCACCGGTTTTCAAGACCGGCCCCTTAAACCACTCGGGCATCTCTCCATATGATGGAATATTACCCCTTTTCGCTTGTGTAACGACAACCATGATATCATATTCTCCCTGTTTCGTCAAGCCTATTTTCCGTGGTTTTGCCCAGTGTCTGTATGAGAAAAGGGACTGGAAAAAATATGATTTTCATCTTGACACGCATAAGGATTTGTGATAAAGTATCTCAAAGATTAAATTTAAACTGTTGAACAAGAGGAGTAGGAATCACAGAACATCTTTAGAGAGCCGCTGATTGGTGGAAACGCGGTGGTGTTGGTCTTTCCGAATGGACTTGTGAGGGCGGCCCAAAACGGCGGTTTTGCCGAAGTAGGCGTCGACGGGAACCCTGTCCGTTACCAGTGGGGTGCATATGATGGTATGCAAAATGAGAGGGCGATTTATCGCCAAGCCGGGTGGTACCGCAGAAGTTTCAAGCTTTTGTCCCTGTTATAGGGGCAAAGGCTTTTTTTATTGGTCCGCTGCCTGAGCAATTTGAGGAAAGGAGATTTCATCCCATCAAGATGAAACCAGGTATACAGTTATGATTTATCCGAGTTTTAATCAACTTGACGAGTTGGCGGAGGACTTTAATTTGATTCCCATTAGCCGGGAAATCTACGCCGACGTCATCACCCCCATCACTCTGCTGCGAAAACTCTCTGCGGAGAGCGACCGCTACTTTTTGCTAGAGAGCGTGGAGGGCGGCGAACGGTGGGGAAGGTACTCCTTCCTGGGATTTGATCCCCTCATCCACATGAGCTGTAAAAATGGGCAGGTCACCACCTGCCAAAATGGAAGGCGCACTGCGGAAACCGTTCATCCCATGGATGCGGTGCGAAGGGTGCTGGCCCAGCATAAAAGTCCAAAGCTGCCGGATATGCCTCCCTTTACAGGCGGACTAGTAGGCAGCTTTGGTTACAACATGATCGGCTATGCCGAGCCAATGTTGACACTGGCGGAAGGCGAATTCAACGACTTCGATTTGATGCTCTTTGATAAGGTTATCGCTTACGACCATTTGAAACAAAAAATTGTAGTCATCGTCAATATGGATGCCAAGGCCGAGGACCTTCGGTTCAGCTACGGCGAGGCCCTGGACGAGATCGGCCGGATCGTGGCAAAGATTCTGGACCCCAAGCCCTTGCCAATTGCGGTCACCGCCAGCAGGCCGGAGTTTACCTGTAATGTGTCCAAAGAGGAATACTGTGCGCTGGTGGAGCGGACAAAGGAATACATTGTGGACGGAGATATCTTCCAGGCAGTTATTTCCCGGCGGTTTGAGAGTGATTATAAAGACAGCTTGCTGAACGCTTACCGGGTTCTGCGGACCACCAACCCCTCCCCATATATGGTGTTTATGCAAAGCGGGGATGTAGAGCTCATGTGCTCCTCCCCGGAAACCCTGGTAAAGCTGCAAAATGGGCGGCTGACCACTTTCCCGGTGGCCGGTTCCCGGCCTAGGGGGAAAAGCAAGGAGGCGGATGAGCTTTTGGCCCACGAGCTCATGGAGGATCAAAAGGAGCTGGCGGAACACAATATGCTGGTGGACCTGGCCCGCAATGACCTGGGGAAAGTCTCCAGGATCGGATCGGTGGAGGTGACCGAGGACAAGGCTATCCACCGTTACTCCAAGATCATGCACATTACCTCTGTGGTGGAGGGCGACCTGAAGGAAGGCTTGGACGCCTGCGACGCCATTGAAGCTATCCTGCCGGCCGGGACCCTGTCCGGCGCCCCTAAGATCCGGGCCTGCCAAATTATCCAGGAAATGGAGGGCGCGCCCAGGGGCATCTACGGCGGAGCCATCGGCTATATCGACCTGTCAGGCAACATGGACACCTGCATCGCAATTCGCATGGCGGTGAAGAAGGGGGACAAGGTCACCGTCCAGGCCGGAGGCGGCATTGTGGCCGACAGCGTGCCGGAAACGGAATATGAGGAGTCGGCCAACAAGGCCGGAGCCGTAATGAACGCCATATTGTTGGCGCCGGAGGTGGATGACTAATGATTCTGTTAATTGATAATTACGATAGCTTTTCCTATAATTTGGTTCAGTTTGCCGGGCGTGTCAATCCGGATATCCAGGTGGTCCGCAATGACGGAGTGACGGCGGAGGCGGTGGAGGCGCTGAACCCCACCCATATCATCCTTTCCCCTGGACCGGGCTATCCCAAGGACGCGGGTATTTGTGAAGAGGTGATCCGCCGGATGAAGGGGAAGGCGCCTATTCTGGGCGTATGCCTCGGCCATCAGGCCATCTGTGAAGTCTTTGGGGGTCAGATCACTCACGCCGCTACCCTGATGCACGGCAAGGCCAGCAATATCCATATCGCCAACGGCAGCGCTGTGTTTAGGGGCCTGCCTCCCGTTATCCAAGGGGGCCGCTACCACTCCCTTTCCGTCAAACGCTCCACTTTGCCGGATGAACTGCTGGTGATCGCCGAAGACAATGATGGCGAAGTGATGGCGGTGAAGCACAGGAACTATCAAATTTATGGGCTCCAATTCCATCCTGAATCCATTCTTACCCCCCAAGGCTACAGCATAATCAAAAACTTTTTGGCAATTGGAGGCGAAGAGGTATGATTCAAAAGGCCATTTACCAAGCCCTCAATGGAGAAAATCTGACCTTGGAGGATACCAAGGTGGTGATGGACCAGATTATGTCCGGTTCCGCCACCCAAGCCCAGATTGCGGGTTTCCTCACTGCCATGCGCTACAAGGGGGAAACCATAGAGGAGATCACCGCCTGCGCTATGGTGATGCGGGAGCATTGCACCAAGCTTGCCTATGAGGGGGACCTTTTGGAGATTGTGGGTACCGGCGGGGATGAGGCATACACCTTCAATATCTCCACCTGCTCTGCCTTTGTCATCTCAGCCGCCGGGATGCGGGTGGGCAAGCACGGCAACCGCAGCGTCTCCAGCAAATGCGGCAGCGCCGATGTGCTGGAGGCTTTGGGGGCCAAAATTGACCTGACGCCGGAGCAAAGCGTCAAACTGCTGGAGGAGACGGGCATGTGCTTTATGTTTGCCCCTCACTATCACGCCTCTATGAAATACGCCGCCCCGGTCCGCAAGGAATTAGGGGTGCGCACCATCTTCAATATATTGGGTCCATTGGCCAACCCCGCCCAAGCCAATCATCAGTTGCTGGGGGTCTATGATGAAAATTTGGTGGAGCCCCTTGCCAGGGTGCTCTCGAATTTGGGAATCAAGAGGGCCATGGTGGTCCACGGCCACGATGGCTTGGACGAAATCTCCCTCTGCGCCAGGACCACCGTCTGCGAGGTCAACGACGGTATTCTAAACAGCTTCTTCCTGGACCCGGAGCAGTTTGGCTTTACCCTCTGTCAATCCGAGGATATGGTGGGGGGAGGGCCGGAGGAAAATGCCGGGATTGTCAGGGATGTTCTCAGTGGCAAAGACCGCGGCCCCAAGCGGGATGTGGTGCTTCTGAACACCGCTGTATGCCTCTATATGGGCGACGGCGCCACCACCCTCCGTGACTGTGTCCGTCGGGCGGCCGACACCATCGACAGCGGCGCGGCTTATACACAGATGGAGCGGTTCGTAGCCTGCTCCCAGCGGCTGGGGGAGGTGGGGTCATGATTCTCCGGCGGATCGCTGACGCCGCCCGTTTACGGGTGGCAAAGGAGAAGGAGCAGATTCCACCGGAGCAGATGCGGGAAATGGCATTATCCATCTCAGTCGATGAGCCTTTCCGGTTTCAAAAGGCCCTCCAGGCCGAAGGGATCAGTTTCATTTGCGAAGTAAAAAAGGCCTCCCCTTCCAAAGGGGTGATCGCTGAGGACTTTCCCTATCAGGAGATTGCCAGGGAATATGAAGCTGCCGGAGCGGCAGCCATATCTGTACTCACGGAGCCTGAATTTTTTCAAGGGTCCGACCAATACCTCGCCCGAATCCATCAGGTGGTAAATACGCCCCTGCTGCGGAAGGATTTCACGGTGGATCCTTATCAGATCTATCAGGCCCGCTACATTGGGGCCGATGGGATACTGCTGATCTGCGCCTTGCTCACAGCGGAGGAAATCCGGGAGTACTTGGAGATTTGTGGTTGTCTGAAGCTGTCCGCGCTGGTGGAGGCCCATGATGAGGTGGAAGTGGCGATGGCTTTGGATGCCGGAGCGTCCGTTATCGGCGTCAATAACCGGGACTTGAAAACCTTCCAGGTAGATATCAATAATTGTATCCGTCTGCGGCAATTGGTTCCTCCGGGGATCACCTTTGTGGCGGAGAGTGGCGTCAAAACCCCTGACGATGTTGACCGGCTGCGGGCGGCCGGGGTGGACGCGGTACTTATTGGGGAAACCTTGATGCGCAGCAGGGACAAAAAAGGGATGCTGGATACCTTGCGGGGATGAGGTGGAGACGTGGTATTGGCAAGCAAAATAAAGATATGCGGCCTCAGCCGCCCGGAGGACATAGCGGCCGTCAATCAGGCAAAACCGGATTACGCGGGCTTTGTCTTTGCCAAAAGCCGGCGGCAGGTGGCGGAATGCAACGCCAAGCGGCTGCGCAGGCTGATGGACCCAGCCATTCCGGCGGTGGGGGTTTTTGTCAATGAGGCGCTGGATAGGGTGGTAGCCCTGGCGGCGGCCGGAGTGGTCCAATGGATTCAGCTCCACGGGGATGAGGATGGGGTTTACATCGCACGTCTCCGCGAACAGACTGCCTGCCCTATCATTAAAGCTGTGCGGGTGCAAAGTGAAACGCAAATACTGGCTGTTCAGGCATTGCCCTGCGACTACCTGCTGCTGGACACATACGGTCCCGCCCAATATGGCGGTATGGGGACGGCCTTTGATTGGACCATGATTCCGCCCCTGGAAAAGCCCTTTTTCCTGGCGGGAGGGCTGAATATGGGTAATATTGACCGGGCTTTGGTTCAGGGCGCCTACTGTCTGGATGTAAGCAGCGGCGTAGAAACGGAAGGGTATAAGGATCCGGAGAAAATAGGACAAATCGTCAATAAGGTGAGGAGTTGAATCATGGAGAAAACTAAGGGGCGGTTTGGCGTCCACGGAGGCCAATACCTGCCTGAAACGCTGATGAACGCAGTGATTGAGCTGGAAGAGGCCTATAACCGCTATAAAGATGATCCCGGCTTCGTGGCGGAGCTGGATGAACTTTACCGGGATTATGCCGGACGTCCATCCGGGCTTTATTATGCCGCCAAGATGACCAGGGCGCTTGGCGGAGCCAAAATATACCTCAAGCGTGAGGACTTAAACCATACTGGCTCCCATAAAATCAACAATGTCTTGGGCCAGGTGCTTTTAGCGAAGAGAATGGGAAAAACCCGCGTTATCGCTGAGACGGGAGCGGGGCAGCATGGCGTAGCTACCGCCACCGTAGCGGCTTTGATGGACATGGAGTGCGAGGTCTTTATGGGCAAGGAGGATACTGTCCGGCAACGGTTGAACGTCTACCGGATGGAGTTGTTAGGAGCCCAGGTTCATCCGGTGGAGAGCGGCACCCAGACCCTCAAGGACGCGGTCAATGAAACCTTACGGGAGTGGACCCGCCGGATTGCCGACACCCACTATGTACTGGGCTCAGTTATGGGCCCCCATCCCTTTCCCACCATTGTGCGGGATTTCCAGGCTGTTATTGGCAGGGAAATCCGCCGGCAAATTATGGAGAAGGAGGGCCGTTTGCCGGATGCGCTGATCGCCTGTGTGGGAGGCGGCAGCAACGCCATGGGCATGTTCTATGATTTTATCCCTGATACCGGTGTGCGCCTCATTGGCTGTGAGGCCGCCGGGGAGGGAGTGAACACCGAACGGAACGCCGCCACCATCGCCGCCGGCACCGCAGGCATCTTCCACGGCATGAAGAGCTACTTTTGCCAGGATGAGTTTGGGCAGATTGCCCCGGTATACTCCATCTCCGCCGGATTGGATTATCCCGGCATCGGGCCGGAGCATGCCTGGCTCCACGACAGCAAGCGGGCGGAGTATGTGCCGGTAACCGATGCGCAAGCCGTGGAGGCCTTTGAATACCTATCCAGAACGGAGGGCATTATTCCCGCCATTGAGAGCGCCCATGCGGTTTACCACGCCATGCGGCTGGCTCCAACCATGAGCGGGGATCAAGTTTTAGTGGTCAATTTATCCGGCCGGGGGGACAAGGATGTTGCGGCCATTGCGCGGCTGAAAGGAGTGGATATCGATGTCAGTGAGTAGAATTCAAGAAGCCTTTGCCAAGGGCAAGGTATTTATTCCCTTTGTCACCGCCGGCGACCCGGATTTGGAGACCACCGGGAGGCTGGTATTGGCCATGGCGGAGGCGGGAGCGGATATTATTGAGCTGGGAATCCCCTTCTCCGACCCGGTGGCTGAGGGACCTGTAATCCAGGCCGCCAGTGAACGGGCCTTGGCGGCGGGCGTCACCACTGATAAGCTCTTTGATTTGGTGAAACGGCTGCGGGAAAGGACCCAGGTGCCCCTGTGCTTCATGACCTATGTCAATCCTATCTTTACCTACGGGGTGGAGCGCTTTATGAAGCATTGCCGGGACTGTGGCGTTGACGGGGTGATTGTCCCCGACCTGCCCTTTGAGGAGAGGCGGGAGTTGGCCCCTGCCTGTGAGGACTATGGGGTGGACCTTATTTCCCTGATCGCGCCCACCTCCCATGAACGTATCCAAGCCATTGCCCGGGAAGCCAAGGGCTTTGTTTACTGTGTCTCTTCACTGGGGGTTACCGGAGTTCGGGAGCATATTGCCGGTGGCGACGTGGGCGAGATGGTCCGGCTGGTAAAGTCGTCCGCCAACGTACCCTGCGCCGTGGGCTTCGGCATCTCCACCCCTGATCAGGCCAAGGCGATGGCGGCCGTAGCTGACGGAGCCATTGTGGGCAGCGCCATAGTGAAAATGGTGGCCCGGTACGGCAGGGACAGCGTGGAGCCGGTGGCCGGGTATGTCCGGCAAATGAAGGCGGCTGTAGCTTCCGCCTCTATGGAATCTGAGAAAGTATTGCGGCAAGAGCCTTCGTGACCTATTGCGCCTAAAAATTTTGGGCGGGATAAATAATAGGATAGTCAGCATAGCCTGATTAAATTTTTGAGGCCGGTTCAGTTTGGGAAGCTTTTCTTAAATGGTTCCTCATTTTTAACCAGCAGCGCAATCACTTGCCTACACACAAGCCAACTCGCCTTTTAGCAAATCCAGAATAAAGGACTTTTCCTGGCTGGTATGGAGGGGAAGGTAGAAATTGGCGCCGATGCATTTGTGATAGGCTTTGCCGTCCATTGTAAAGGGAAGCCCTTTGCATTTAGGGTTACAGGCCTTTGGATCGGTCACCTTGGCGCAGTCTATGCCACTGGTCATGGCCTCCTTCGCGCCGGCGGGAGCGCCGGCAAGTAAATGGGAATACCTATCCATAAATTTGGGGTTGCACTTGACATAGGCATTCTCAGGAATAAGCTGGATGGAGGTCACCACAGCTTTGGTGGTTTGCCGGGTATATGTAAATTTAATGTCAATGGGATAGTTGCGCCCCTCGCATTTGCAGCCGTTGTCCATCAAGAAGGTGTGAAGCTTGTAGAGGAAATCTCTGGCGTCCTCCGGCGCGGACCGAAGGCAATCCTCAATAACCAAAGGCGCTTTTGTGAGATGGGTATCGGCCAGTGCCCGATACTCGCACCTGGAGAAAATCCGGTAAACGGCGTCCTTTCCGCGATTATTTTTACACTGCTCAGAAGCCTGAGCCAGTGCCTTCATACCTAAAAGCAGTTCCGGGTGGTCAGGGTAGCTTACCCGAAAAGGATCTGCTTTCGCCAAGGAGAAAGCTTTTGTGTCAAAATCGACATCCTCAAAGGAAAATCCCAAACCCTCCAAGAAGAGGAAATAATTTTTTATATTTTTCATTCTAAAGATTTTGAGAAAGTCATTGAGTGCCTTGCCGTCTATAGATAATGTGAGCGGCGTATCCTTGGCCAATGTCCCCACAACCCCCAGGCCATATAGAATATAGGAGGGATAGCGGGCATAGGTATATCCTGCTTCATAGGTGATCTTGTCCGGGTCGGTTCCAGGCTTTACAGGATCTATGTAGGAGGCGGGATTTTGTATGATGCTTTGGAACATCCTATGGTAAAAAGCGGTCAGCGCCTTGACACCTTCCCGGATCTCCCCTGGAGAAAATCCGTTTAGATATTCCTGCGCGATGGGATATTCTCCATCAGGGATATTGACAATATTGTTCTCAAGAAACTGGACAACGCTCTTTAAGGTACTCACGACAAGGTCATCTCCTTTATCCATTTCAAAAGATCATATGATCGATTTGTTGATTCATAATACCATATATTAATAAAAATGTACACAGCCTGGAACAAAAAAACGGCCCGCCAATACATAGCGGGCCGCTTTTTTCTGACAAAAGTCTTATTTGCCGATATCCCTGCGGTAAAAGGCATCCTTAAAACTGATCTTACCGATTTCACTATAAGCCTTTTCCCAAGAAGCCTCCGGCGTGTCTCCAAGAGCCACAACGTTGAGCACACGGCCTCCGGAGGTTTTAAGAGTGGAGCCCTCAAGCTCAGCTCCGGCAATATATACAATGGCGTCGGCCTCCCCAATACCCTCGATGGGATAGCCCTTTTGATAGCCGCCCGGATACCCTCCGGACACCATGGTGATACAGGTGCTGCAACCCTCCCGCCACTCCACTGCAAAGCGGTCCAGCCGCTTTTCCATAGCGGCCTGGGTCAACTCCACCAAATCGCTCTTCATCAGGGGAAGAATGGCCTGGGTCTCCGGATCTCCCAAACGGACATTGTATTCCAGCAGATAAACGCCCTTTTCATTGACCATCAATCCGAAGAAGATGACCCCTATAAAGTCCATATTTTCCGCCTGGATCCCAGCTAAGGTGGGCTTTAAAATATCCCTGTTAAAGGCGTCGATTATTGCTTGGGTGGCATAAGGGTTGGGGGAAATGGCGCCCATGCCCCCCGTGTTTTCCCCCCGGTCCCCGTCAAAAATCCGCTTGTGGTCCTTGGCGGAGAGGAGGGGGAGAATGGTTTTCCCATCGCAGAAGGTGAGGATGGAAACCTCCTTGCCGGTGAGAAATTCCTCAACGACGATCGTCTTGCCCGCCCCGGCAAAAGCCCCTTTGTCCAGCATACTGACAGCTGTTTTCCTGGCAGTGGCGGCATCTTCACAGATAATCACCCCTTTGCCCAAGGCCAGCCCGTCAGCTTTGATAACAATGGGATAGTCGGCATCGGTGATTCCGTCCAAATAAGCCAGGGCATCGGCACTGTTGTCAAAACGTCTGTAAGCCGCCGTTTTGACGCCGTATTTTTGCATAAATTCCTTGGCGTAGGCCTTACTGCCTTCCAAAATGGCGCCCTTCCCCGTGGGGCCAAAGATGGGCAAGTGAAGCTCCCGGAACCGGTCGGCAATCCCCCTCACCAGCAGGTCCTCCGGGCCTACAAAGGTAAAGTCAACCTGTTTCCTTGCGGCAAAATCCGCCAATCCCTCAATATCATTAACAGCAATATTCTCACAGATGTCCATGGAAGCCGTACCGCCATTGCCGGGAGCACAGTAAATCTTCTCCACCTCCGGGTTTTCCGCCAGCTTGCAGGCGACGGCATGTTCACGGCCGCCGCCGCCTATGAGTAGTATTTTCATCCTCTTCCTCCTGTTCATGACTGCTCTTGTTTTTCATCGTTTGGCTGCGGGGGCGCCTGTATCATTACACCTCACTATTATATCGGCAGTGGAACATAATTTCAATAGAGCGGTTATAGAAAAGAGAGGGAATGCCACTCGATGATGTGCCGTTTAGGGCCTGCCTCTCCCCAGTCCCTTTTTCCTAATCGTTTCTAAAACGGCTTTGTATGCAAAGAAGAGGGGCGGAGGAAAGATTGTTTGATCGTTTTGCCGGGTTGATTTCTTTCCCGGAGTAAGGTATAATGAACTGACAAACATATCACATAAAAAACATATGTATAGGGATATAGAAACTGGAGGGTTTAGAAATATGGCCGAGAAAAAGACCGGAAAGAGCGCTGCCGCGATCAAAGATTTTACCAATAAACAGGAGGCGCTAAAGCAAGCTTTGAGTCAGATTGAAAAACAGTTTGGGAAGGGCGCCGTCATGCGTTTGGGGGATCAAACCAAGATGCAGGTGGAGGGCATTTCCACCGGTTCCCTCTCCTTGGACATGGCTTTGGGGATTGGCGGCGTGCCGCGGGGCAGGATTGTGGAGATGTATGGCCCGGAAAGCTCAGGAAAGACCACGGTGGCCCTTCATGTGGTGGCCGAGGCCCAAAAGGCCGGCGGCGAAGCCGCCTTTATTGATGTGGAGCATGCCTTGGACCCAGTCTATGCCAAGGCCTTGGGTGTGGATGTAGACTCCCTGCTGGTGGCCCAGCCGGACACCGGCGAGCAGGCGTTGGAGATTGCTGAGGCGCTGGTCCGTTCCAACGCCATAGACGTAATCGTCATTGACTCGGTGGCCGCCATGGTTCCCAAGGCTGAGCTGGACGGCGATATGGGGGACTCCCATGTGGGCCTCCAAGCGCGCCTGATGTCCCAGGGGCTGCGGAAGCTCACCGGGTATATCTCCAAGTCCAAGTGCGTGGCCATCTTTATCAACCAGCTCCGTGAGAAGGTGGGCGTCATGTACGGCAACCCTGAAGTTACCCCGGGAGGCCGCGCGCTGAAATTCTATTCCTCGGTCCGGATTGAGGTCCGCCGGGTGGAAACCTTGAAAAACGGATCGGAATTTATCGGCAACCGGACCCGTGCCAAGGTGGTCAAGAATAAGGTGGCCCCTCCCTTTAAGGAGGCCTTTTTTGACATTATGTTCGGCCGGGGAATCTCCAAAGAGGGTGAAATCGTGGATATAGCGGTACAACTGGAGGTCATCAAGAAAAGCGGCGCTTGGTTTAGTTATAAGGGCGAGCGTCTGGGACAGGGCCGTGACAATGTGAAGAATCTGCTGCTGGAGAACGCGGAGCTGCTGGCTGAGATCGAGGCTGCCGTGTGGGAAAATTCTGAACAGCTTGACCTCAGCGCAACGAAAACCTCCAAAAAACCAAAGGCGAATGAGGAGGAAGAGGAGACACCCGCTTCTGCCGCCGATGAGGAAAAGGAAGCGTAAGCGAGGGCGTATCCCTTTTTCGGGCGGCATTATGGTTAATTATATCCTTCAGGGAAGGTATCATCATGAGGTTAACTGTATAGAATGGGGTAAAGTATATGATCATAACAGCGGTGGAAAAGACCAAAAAAGGAAAATATGCCCTGTTTGTGGACGGCGAATTTGCCTTTTCTGTCACTGCCGAACAGTTGATTCAGGATCATATTCAGGCGGACCGGCAGGTCACTGCCGGAGAGCTGGAGCAAATGCTGGAAACTTCCCAGCGGATATTTGCCCGTGAGCGGTCACTGACTCTGTTGTCGGCCCGGAGCTATACCCGAAAAGGGCTTCTGGACAAGCTGACCCCTTATGTTGCGGAGGAGATTGCCTGGGCGGCGGCGGACCGGATGGAGGAGCTGGGACTGATCAATGACGAGGATTACGCCCGCAGAAAAGCCTCCGACCTGTATAAGCTGAAACAGTATGGGCGCAGCCGGGTGGAGATGGCTTTGCGGCAAAAGGGTATTGATAAGGAACTGGCCCGGGATGTGGCGGAGGCGTTGGAGCCGGGGGATGCGGCGGAATCCGCTTTTGCGGTGGTGGAGCGCAAACATGCCCGGCTGCTGCTGGACGCGGGAGATAAAGAGGATTTCTACAAGCGCAGGGGCAAAGTGCAGAATGCCCTCCTCAGGATGGGCTACGATTATGAGGATATTAGAAGCGCCATCGGGCGCTTCATGGAAGAAAACGAGCTTTATTTTTAAATATTTTTGAGTAATAAAGGAGCGTTATGGGGATAAAGGTGGGTATGGTGTCCCTGGGTTGTCCCAAAAACCAAGTGGATGCTGAGATGATGCTGGCGACCCTCAAGGGAGCCAATTTTGAAATTACGGCTGATCCGGGATTGGCGGATGTGGTGGTGGTCAATACCTGTGGATTTATTGAATCCGCCAAGGCGGAGTCCATTGAAAATATATTGGAATTTTGCGGCCTGAAAAAGGAGGGCCGCATCAAATGCGTGGTGGTCACCGGATGCCTGGCGGAGCGGTACCGGGACCAGGTGGGCCAGGAAATTCCTGAGGCCGACGTGGTGCTGAGTATTGGCCGGAACCAGGATATTGCCAGGGTTATCCTGGAGGCTATGGCTAAGGATGAGCCGGTCTATGCCTTTGGGGACAAATACAGCCTCCCCCTGGAGGGGGAGAGGATGCTGTCCACCCCGCCGTATATGGCCTATCTTAAAATTGCCGAGGGCTGTGACAACCGCTGTACCTACTGCGCCATCCCCATGATCCGGGGCGGGTTCCGTTCCCGCAGGATGGAGGATGTGCTGGCGGAGGCAAAAAACCTGGCCGGTCAGGGCGTGCGGGAAGTGGTGCTGATCGCTCAGGACACCTCCCGTTATGGGGAGGATTTATATGGAGAAAGCCTGCTCCCGATCCTCTTAGAGGAGCTTGCCAAGCTCCAGGAGTTCCGCTGGATCCGGATGTTGTACTGCTATCCGGAGCGGATTACGGACGCGCTGCTTGATACCATCGCCGACCACGGCAATATCGCCAAGTATCTGGATCTTCCTTTACAGCATTGCAACGGCCGCATCCTCAAACTGATGAACCGCCATGGGGATAAGAAAACCTTGCTGGCCCTCCTTCAAAAGATCCGCGGCCGGATTCCAGGGATCACCCTGCGCACCTCCCTCATAGCCGGATTTCCCTCCGAAACGGATGAGGAGTTTGAGGAGCTTTGCCAGTTCGTTAAAGAGGCCAAGTTTGACCGGCTGGGCTGCTTCGCCTACTCGGCGGAGGAGGACACTCCCGCCGCCAGGCTGCCGGGACAGCTGGATGAAGCGCTGAAACAGCGGCGCGCCGAGCTTGTGATGGAGCTCCAATATGAGGTAAACCTGGGCCAGGCGGAGAGGAAGATTGGCCGGACTATTCCGGTGGTGGTGGAGGGGTATGACCGCTACGCTGAGTGCTTCTTTGGCCGCAGCGAGGCCGACGCGCCGGAGATCGATTTTAAGGTATTCTTTACCTCCGGCCATCCTTTATCCTTGGGGGAGATGGTGATGGTTCGTATAGGGGACCAGTTGGATCTGGATTTAACTGGCGAGGTGGTATTGGAGTAATTTTAGAGAAAAGGAGTCCAATACCTTATTGGACAAAATAGTATGGTTCGTGTATTATAATAAAATAGCAAGAATTACTGCTTGAATAATTGACAGCCAAGGGGGATTTTTAATTGGAGAAAATGAATCTGCCCAATAAGCTGACCATATTGCGTATGGTGATGATTCCTTTATTTATTGGGGCACTATTCTGGCCAAATAACAGTGGCTTCAACTACCTTGTGGCGGATCTTTTATTTTCCGCCGCCGCCCTCACCGACCTGTTAGATGGCCAAATTGCCCGAAAACGGGGACTGGTAACCAATTTTGGAAAATTAATGGACCCGTTGGCAGATAAGCTTTTAGTGGTCTCCGCATTGGTGTGTTTTGTGCAGTTGGGGCTTGCCCCGGCTGTAGCGGTGATTATTATTTTGGCCCGTGAGTTTTTGATTACCTCCGTTCGGATGGTGGCGTTGGAAAGCGGCAAGGTGATTGCCGCAAATATTTGGGGCAAGATGAAAACGGTGTTCCAGATGACCGCCATTGTCTCCTCTTTACTGCTGATGTTTGTGGCCTGCTTCACCGGATGGGTTCCCCGTGAAACCGCTGTAACTATTGTCCATATCCTGAATTGGCTGTCGGCCTTTGTCACATTGGTCTCCGGTGTCACATATATATGGAGTAACCGGACATTGTTTACCCGGTAAGTCTCTGTCACATTGCCCTGCCGGCGCAATCACTTGGGGGCTTGCAAAAATAGAGTGAATGGTTTATACTAAACACATACTAGATTGGTAGAATATTGTGATAGATGCGTTATGAGTGGGAGAGTAGTCTCTCCGGGTCCCTAAGAGAGGGCACATCACCGGCTGAAAATGTGCCTGGATGATCCGGTTTGTATGAAATGCACCCGCCAGCACAGTCCCGGAAATGCTGTAAAAGCAAAATATGGGCCTGCGGCAGCCCCCGTTATGGGCAGGTTTTATCCAAAAGTGATAAATCAGAGTGGAACCGCGAAATAATTCGCCTCTGGCATCGGTATGATGCCGGAGGTTTTTTATTTATTGTGTTTAAGAGTGAGAGTTCTTCGGTTTATACAACAATGATAGCCGTAACCTTTGCTCCGCCTAATATAATAGAAAGGCGCGGAATGGTTTTGAGTTATTGAGACTGATTAGGAGGTCATTTATGTTTCGAGGTTTAAGGGCTGATTTAAATATAATCAAGGAGAAGGACCCGGCCTTCCCTGGAAAGCTTCAGGCGTTCTTTATTTACCAAGGGCTTCACGCTTTAATCTTTTACCGGATCAGCCACTTTTTATACAAACACCATCTGAAATTCCTAGGCAGGTGGCTGGCCTTTGCGGGCCGTTTTTTCACCAATATTGAGATCCACCCCGCTGCCGAGATTGCCCACGGCGTCTTTATTGACCACGGAGCGGGACTGGTTATCGGGGAGACTGCCATAGTGGGGGAGGGCTGTGTGTTCTTCCACGGGGCCACCTTGGGGGGCACCGGTCACGAAACAGGCAAGCGCCATCCCACTATCGGAAAAAATGTAATGGTGGGCTCAGGATCAAAAATTCTGGGTAACATTACCGTAGGTGATAACACCCTAGTCGCCGCCAATGCGGTGGTGCTAAAAAATATCCCCGCCAACTGTACGGTGGTGGGGGTTCCCGGTAAGATTGTCCGCAAGGACGGCCAGCGGGTGATGGAAAACTGCAACCAAGCCCAGACTCTGGAAGCCCTGCAGCTGGAGATGTACGCTCTCCAGGAGCGGATGCGCCGGATGGAACAGGCCATGGAGGAATTGCAGAGTGTTCAAACTTATCCTGAGCGATATCTGTAAGGAAGTTTATGATGCCTGTTTTAGCATGACCAAAAAGGATGAATCTGGAGAGGTGAATTCTACATGACGCGCTATCGAAGTGGCATTCCCTCTCTTTTCCAGCGGGTATAAATTGATATAAATAAAACATGGTGGAGGAATAGAAAATGCAGGTGTTTAACACGCTGGCCCGGGATAAACAGGAGCTTGTTCCCCTCACGGCGGGAGAATATAAAATCTATGTCTGCGGTCCCACAGTCTATAACTATATCCATATAGGCAACGCCAGGCCCATCTGTGTCTTTGATGTGCTGCGCCGGTACCTGGAATACAGGGGCGACCGGGTGACCTATGTCCAAAACTTCACCGATGTGGAGGATAAGCTGATCCGGCGGGCCAATGAGGAGAACACCACTGTGCCGGCGTTGGCGGAAAAATATATCGGGGAATATCTGGTGGACGCGGCGGGCTTAAATGTCCGCCCGGCCACCCTTGCGCCCAAGGCCACCGAGAACATTGAAGAGATTATCACTTTTATCTCCATCCTTTGCGACAAAGGCTACGCCTACGCCTCCGGTGGGGACGTTTATTTCCGCGCAAAGCGCTTTAAGGATTACGGCAAGCTCTCCCGCCAGCCCCTGGAAGAGTTGGAGGCGGGAGCCCGGGTTGATGTGAGTGAGCAAAAGGAAGAGGCGGTGGACTTCGCCCTCTGGAAGGGCGCCAAGCCGGGGGAACCGGCCTGGGATTCCCCCTGGGGATCGGGCCGCCCGGGATGGCACATTGAGTGTTCCGCCATGGCCAAGCGGTACCTGGGGGACACCATCGACATCCACTGCGGCGGCCAGGATTTGATCTTCCCCCACCACGAGAACGAAATCGCCCAGAGCGAGTGTGCCAATGATACGGAGTTTGCCCGGTACTTTATGCACAACGGCTACATCAATATCGACAACCACAAGATGAGCAAGTCCGCCGGGAATTTCTTTACCGTGCGGGAGGTGGCGGAGCAGGTGGGCTATGAGCCGATCCGCTACATCATGATCGCGTCCCATTACCGCAGCCCCATGAACTATTCCTTGGAGGTGCTGGATCAAGCCAAGGCCTCCTTGGAGAGGCTCTATACCTTCCGGGGCAATCTGGATTTCTGGATGGAGAAGCCCGGGGATGCCAATCCCGGACAGGGATTGGGTGAGCGGGCCGACGGGTGCAGAGCGGCCTTTGAGGCGGAGATGGACAATGATTTGAACACCGCCGGAGCTATAGGAGCTATTTTTGAGCTGGTGCGGGAGGTAAACACCGCTGTGACGGAGCGAGGCGCCTCCAAGGAAGAACTGGCTTACGTGGCGGGGGTATTTGACGAGCTGGTGGGTGTATTGGGCTTATTGTATAACCGGGAAGCCGGGGATTTAGACAGCGGGGTGGAGGCTATGATCCAGAAGCGCGCCGAAGCCCGGGCCAATAAGGATTTTGCGGCAGCCGACGCCATTCGGGACCAGCTTAAAGATATGGGCATCGTCCTGGAGGACACCCCCCAGGGGGTCAAGTGGTATAAAGCATAGTTATGGAAAATTGAGCAAAAGGGATGGAAATTTATCCATCCCTTTCATTCATCCAGTTCAACTTTTGACGGGTCATAAAAATGATAGCTTCCTGAAAATTTATTGCCTGTCATAACAATATAATAGTCTCCGGGCTCAAGGGTAATTACATCGGAATATATCCCATCCTCAATATCTCCAGATTGATAAATATATTCTTTTGGAGAGTCATATCTGATTGAAAAAGTTAACTCACCCTTTTGTTTGTTAATTTCCAGAGCAAATTCCGTTTCGGCGTCAACTGTAAATGCATACATTTGGGAATTCATATACATGCCGGTATTGCCTGTATGTTGCGGCGTTTCTACATAAAGCTCTATTGGAAGATTGGTGATCTCGGTGTTTACTGATTCGTATTCATCCCATGCAATATATTGAGAATTACTTTGAGAAACATCTTCATTGGAGGCATCAGTATTATTTTCTACCTTCTTGGAGGGGCTATAACTACAGCTTGTAATAAAAATTAACATAAGCAAAATCATAATAAGTGCCAAAGAATTCCTAAAAGCATTATAAGCAATAAATTTTTGCTCATCATCCTCGTGAGGTAAGAAAAAATTATGTTTTGACCCTTTCATAATATATCACATCCTTGAATCTCATTATAATAATATTATTATATAAAATCCAATTAAAGTCAACAAAGAAGTGATATAGTGATATATTGTATAAATGTATCCTATAAATTATATAGATTTATTTGGATGGGTTGCAATAAAATAGAAAATTCTGTACACTTATTACTATGCAGAGATTTTTTGCCACCGCAGACGGTGGATGGGGAGGCGGATAACAATTGCCGGCAATGATTCAAATAATTAATTTGCGCAAGGTCTACCGGGTGGGCAAGGAGAAGGTGGTGGCCCTGAGCAACATC
>Ga0153947_1000448_pt1 | contig 20076 bp, 25 predicted proteins | sample TSNJ031MetaG_FD_104697 | JGI IMG/M metagenome (GOLD analysis project Ga0153947, IMG submission 104697) | Attine ant fungus gardens microbial communities from New Jersey, USA - TSNJ031 MetaG | ecosystem: Host-associated > Fungi > Mycelium > Unclassified | place: USA: New Jersey, Wharton State... | reverse complement strand
TTATCTTTTCGCTAATACCTCCTACTCCGCTTATATTCTGCTCTTTCTTCATCATTCATTATTGTTACTTAACGACTATTTTGCTACCCCGAGTTTCTCTCTCTTATTGTTCAGTAAATACAAACACATTGTCTACAGTACTTAAACCACTTGGATGTAAACCTGAGATCCAGTCTTTCTGTCTGGATCTCAGTCCAGCATTTCTAGCATCCGAGAACGTTCCTGTGCATACGCTGTGAGTCGGACCCGAGATTTGGACCAATTGGTCAACATTCTTTGACATTTGATTTTGATGGAGTTTTGCGAGCTCTCGTATCACATTCACGTACGTATAGTATAGGCTATCAGGTCGAAGAGCTTGGAATTTAGAATTGCGGGTCTTCATGGGACAGGAATCCGTCGCTTTTTTCTTATCATGATTCGCCCAATTTTGCCAGCAAATCAGAAACAACTGATTAAACGTTGTTGTAATCCATTCATGCTAGGGCGCCCTTCAGAAAACTACCTTATATGATAGGTTCAAAGAAGAAGAAAATTCTCTGTTGGAGGAGCAGTGAATCACCGTACGTTAGTGATGTAATAAGTCGCTCGGATGATCTGATCCTACCATGAAGTTCATCCTGACTTTTCTCAAAAAAATGGGGTCACTCGTCTGGGTCAAGTGGCATGATCACTGCGCTGATCTCGACATTATGTAATGTTTCATAGATAGTCGGACTGACGTAACATTACCCCTGCTGGTCACTTCCGGCACCGTTCCCCGGAAACTGGTTTAATGCGGCTCCAGGTATCAGCACAGAACCATATCATTTCTTTGCGCCACTTCACGAATGACAATTCCATCCTAGGTGCGTGAGAGAAAGAAATCACGTAAATGCAATTTGGAAGATTGTCACATTGCTGATCATCACAGTACAAGTCTGATTTAAGTCTGATTATAGTTAACAGCCCTGCGTTGACATCCTTCTTGAGGAATGGAAGAACTGAATATCATTGTGGGATGGATGTTTTACAAATGGACTTGCTCGGGATTTCTTAGCCACGTTGTCTATAGTAGATCAAAGAATACAGACTCATCAAGTTCCTCCAACGCCCATAGGCCATGAGACTACTGATATGCAGTGTCTCCAGAGACACCTGACCATGACTCAGATGCCTTTGAGCGAGGACCATGTGGTCAACACGAGTATCTAATGTCAAAATCCCAATGACTCTGTGAAGAAAACTCACAGCTTCCATATAGCTTTACAGCTTTGGCATCTGTGAGCCGCCCCATTTTTTGAGGTTGTGTCATTTCGCCTCCATTTCTCATTAGCAATGGTCTCCACAGCACGGCAATTCCCTTGAACGCTGACACAAGTCTTGCTAGAACTCTTTTGCCTCTTCCTTACTCGCTTGATACCCAGCGACATCATGGGAGCATCTTTCCAGCAACAACCAGATGCCCAACACGCAGCCGCTTCAGCCGCTCGTGCTGGTTTCATCTACGACGATGCCCTTGGGATCGTGCATTATGAAGGATGTCGTACCTGCCGGCGCTACATGATGCACATTTCCGATCCAATTCTCCAGGACTCCTATACTTTGGCTTTGCATCAGCGAGACGAGAAATTACGAGCCCAGTTCGTGGAGGGCTTTCGGAGAGGACGGAGCGCTCAACAAGAGCACGACAGCAGGCGACTAAGGGACTATCGTGCACAGCGTGATGAAGCTCGTAGTCTAGAGACAGCTTATAAACTCAAGCTCGAGGAAGCGAATGAGCAGGTTGCTCAGCTCCGGGAAGAGCTTCTGACATTGCAGATTGCTTATGATGAATTGCGTTGTCCTTCCCCGCAGGACGGGGACACTCTGTATCCATTAGACGAGCCGGAACTATCAGATATCATGACCTTTGGGGATGAGGCTTCAGATCCGCAAACCCCAGACTTTCAGGATGATTCCGGCGACGATGATGATAAACATACGTCTTCGGGATCAGACCAGGGGGATTCTGTCAACTTTTGGGGCGATGTTGACATTCCAGATAACGACTATGATGATGACAACTATGACACTGAAAGCGATTCTACAATACCTTCAGATGAAGATGGACTGGACGTCAAACCAGCAGTGAAGATGGCAGAAGGCAATGATAACGCACCGGACCATGGACCTGCCCTTCAACCTAACACGTTTTCTTTTGCCTTTGGTGGCAATCATGCTAATCTTCCGCCCCGACCCTTCCAATTCAAACTTGCTTCACCACAGCCTTCAACTTCGTTGTTCTCTTCATCACAACCTTCAACTTCATTGTTCTCTTCGTCACGGCCTTCAACTTCGTTGTTCTCCTCCTCGCCTCTGCCTATCCCTGTTTCCGTGCCAGAAAAAGATCCTTTGGCTGATATCAGAGAACAAATGAAACTCGCACATGACCCAGATAACACAGAGATTCTAGCTCATGTTAAATCACTCGTTTCAGAAGCACACCAAACTAACCCACGATCACGTACGGAGATCCAGAAGGTACTCCTCACAGAATGGAGGAGACCCTCTTCCCTCCCCTCTCAATCCCTCCTCTCCCAATCCCCTCCTCTTCCCTCCCTTCGGTTGGATGAGACTGTCTACGTTGATGCTTCTGGTGTCGGCATAGGTTTTGTATCTGGGGATATATGGCAAGCATGGCAATGGAAAAAGACTTGGAAATGGGACGGTCGTGATATCCAATGGGCTGAGGCAGTCGCAGCTGAGATGGGAATCAGGCTAATGATTGCATCTGGTTACTCGGGCAAGAAGATCATATTATATTCTGACAACAGTCAAGTTGTGGATGCCGTTTCTGGAGAAAGATCTATTGGCGAATCTCATGCCACCGAGATTGTGAACAAGATTGACCGTCTGTGTCAGGAGTATGATATTCGACTCGAGATTAAATGGGTTCCTGGGGAACAGAATCCCGCAGATGCACCTTCTCGACTGATTCTCATTGGATGTGAAAAGAAGAGACATCCGTATCAGGTCAAAATTCCCGAATATCTACAAGAGTTTGTTCTCCCTTGGGTTTGACTATATCAGTGCTGTGAGTCGGTTTATTCTTCTTCAAATCGTTATGTACTCATCCTGCTTAGCTGAGAGTTTTTGTTTATATTCCGCCGTGTTTCCACTTGACTATTTTGTTTGCGTCGCTGCTTGCAAAACCCAAGCAACCCTGATGCAGTTGAACAAATTGTATGGTTAACTTCATCAGGTACTTGTGCAATTGCTTGCTGGCTAACTTTCTCGGTCGTTCCGTGTTGTAATATCTGGAAGCACAAACCTAGTGTTGTATCATATTTGATTGCTTATCTACTGACTGTATGTATCGTTCCAGAGCAGGGTATACGTGCTAACCGAGTTGATGTCATCCTCCCTAGGATGCTAGTACTTATATATCAATTACCTTGACTATCTATCTGTTTGGATAGCACCGCGTTCTATAAATTTTTGATTTAACAAAAAACAAACAAGCGAACAACCAAAACCGGCGGATCAGAGTATTACTCATTGATCAAAAAGCTGTACGATCCTGTGCCCTGGAATTGGACTCATTGTATGCTGGGTTTGTGGTTACAGCGTCTCTCCTGTCGTCCGAAAATGATCTTCTGACTACCCTCACGTGTTTTTTTTGTTTATTTTGAGACATCAGAACCCCAATTAAAACTGTTTTTCTTTTTCCTACATATGATTACTAAGAACCCATCAATTGGCCTCTACCTGACCTGACAGCACTCTGGCTTTTGTGTAAAGGCTGGCTGAAGCACTCGGAAAATCTGGTCACTAGACTTTGATCACATCCAATAGGAGTTATTGTTTCTCCAGACGACTCTGCATAACTATTATCCGCATATACATACTATCGTTAATCTAGAACTCAACAGGAAGTCCCGATTAGGAAAACATCAATACTCCCCACCTCACTCGTTGTGACCTCTCTTGGTTTCCTTGGGAAACCCGCAGCGTCTTCCTACGATCCAGGCTCAAGTCATCTCCGAGCTCGAATCATTACAAACGCAGGACTCAGTTTAAAACGTTTATGCATCTGGTTTGGCAGTAACTGGTGCGAAGTGCGTATTGGTGTCAACAATAATGAATGCGTATGCCGTAGCGATTTTGATTCTCAGAGATACATTGCCTAGAAGTGAATTGAGGGACCAGCTGAGCTGATCAAAGAGATTGTCCTAAATCCGCAACCTGACCTGGAAGCTGTACCAGGGGAAGTAGAGCAAGAAATTGAAGAGGCAGTGATTATGTAGCATGCGGACTGGAAGCATAAGATTAGACGAGAGGCTGGGAGAAAATGCGACTGTTTTTGGAGATCCAAACAACGTCAGGGCAGTGATCAGAATAGAAGCTTTATGTGCCTGCTATTTAAATCTCCCAGGATCACTGTAATGCGATCGTGATTGATCTCTTTACTATAAAAGCTGTCTGATGCTATACGTTGAACCACTCTCAATGTTCCTCATTTTCCGTTTCCTCATATTTTCTGTATTAGTGACTTGGATTTCTCATCTGTACTTTGGTTATTGGGAGGGTTATATATACACCGAAGGCCTCTCCGGTATGATTATCCCACCACTAGTTCTAGTACGCCACCTGGGGAGGTAAGTCGAGTTGTCTCAAATCTACCTCGAACTGATCCAGGTCTTCCAACCATGTAGCAGACTGCTGGAAAAACACTTGTTATTATGGTTGGATTGTGTACTGTCATTGATAGATATTGCATCAGGTAACTAATCAGTCACTCTCATTCTCCACGTATATCTCTGATATCTTCACTAAGTGACATATATAATTACACTGCTGACTCTAAAGATTCTTCCCTATATGCAAGTTGATTACACGTGGACCACTTTATGCGCGGTCACCTGTCTTACGCTCCTTTTACTGCTACTCAATCTTGTTCATGGAATATGGATATTATATTCTAGGAAGACAGGCAGATGGTCCATGCGAGTACAGCACTTGTATAATCGTAGTAGTGTCGGATCTGGTCCTGAAAGCTGCCTTGAAGCTCTTCGCCGGCTGAGTCGGGCATTGTTCGGCCAGTATCTTTTCAGAAAGCGCTTCAAGTAAGCTCTCTGTCGGCCTTTGAGATAAAAAATATTGACTGTTGAAGGTTTGAGAAGATTTCCATTCGAATCGCTCGAAGTTTATCAGCAATGTGCCTTCTCGTCATCCTTGTGGTGGTAGCCTATGATGTTCTTATTATACAACCGTTCAATAATCGGAGATCGATACTTGCTGCTCGATATCTCAATCCCGATCTTTGGTATGGCTGGAGTAATAAGTCATGGGTTGTATCGACTGTAGGTGCCTTGATCCAGATGCCTGGTGATTTACGCCATCTCATTTGTTGACCAGAGACTCGAGAGTGGAACACACAGTATACAAGATAATATAAAGGTTTACATGGCTTGGACCAGCAGCAATCGACAAGTGCATAACTTGACATGTCCTGGCTCAGTTGTATATCAATGTCCTACAACTTCGGATGCCCTCATGGTTTCTGGAGAACTGTTTATTGGAATCAACTTCACTGCAATTGCACTTGCTTTCAAAAACAGTACAAAATGGGAGCAGAGTCTACATGGAAACACAGGTCCAATGTTGATAAGGTTTCAATATGACACGTTAGAGAGTGCATACTCACTATTATGGAACGAATTCCTGCTATTTCCGAACGTTCACATTTGGGCAACCCTCGCTATCACACACACACAAACTATGACGAACGAGAAGAAAGCAGCTCTCGGACTCCAAAAAGTAGGTCGCGATGCGCAAAATATTTTTCGAGATCGCTGATAGTATGCCCAGTTTGAAGATCGGTACACGTTCAATATAGACAAAGTGTCTCCAGACGGCGATCCACCCATTTCAGAAAAAGGTTTCTCATCTCTCAGAATATACCTTACTGGAGATACCCCCATACTCCGCGGATCAACCGAATTAATAAAAGAAGTTGAGCAATCCTCTATTTTAACCGGAACTTCTATACTCGGTGGTTTATGGACGTTCATGACTGGTATCTTTTCCATCGTATTCGGAAGTTCACTTCTCCTAGTCCTATTTGGTGAGCAATCTTTGTTTCTCTTGAGGACTTATACATCACGGTTGCTGAGAATATTCAGGTATAAAACCCTTGTCCGTATATGGTTTTGTTCATCTATTACAAGGAGGTCGTGTTTCTCTTGCAGAGGGGACCCCTCTAACTGATGAAGAGCAAGCACGAACGGTGGTCATTTTACGAGAGCACTTGATGGATGTAGGAGACCACAATGCAGAACGTTTAGCAGAACCAGGCAATGGATCAAATGAGGCAGAGATGATCGAGTCCCGAGAAGGCCTGATGACGGAACGTCGGGACATTGATTTAGAGAGGGGATCTGAAATGGTCAATCCACAGAGCCTTGGTCATGTATGGTAAGACTCTTGACCTTGATGGCAATAGAGTTACGGACGATTATGGACGCGCAGAAGAGATCAAGTTTTGCTGCTTGAGTTCCCACGTATATTTATATCATCCAAATATCTCCAAACGTTTCTACTTCCATTCCATTGAACATGAAAATATTTTTCCAGATATACTATTGTCTACACGCGTCAGATGAAGTCTCAGACCTGTTTATCCTCTTTTCAAGACAACACATCTGGGCTGCCTCATTCGTGTTCTCGCTTGGAGTGTACCATTCCTACTACATCGTACACAATACGAGCATCAGTTTCGCAGTGGGCGGGGTGATGCCCTGAGTCATTCCAAATAGGCAGGACATTAATCTATGGAGCATACCTAACACTACCTACACTTCATTGAGGTGATCTTGCCAAGGCACTCAGGATTCCATCCATGATTTAAGCATCTGGTTTTGCAGTAGCAGCTCAGGATTATTTAGCTTGTCTTTTGTCACTACAAAATAAATGGGACATGCTATTGAAAGAACTAGGAGCAAAAAGCGCACTGGTAGTTAGGGAAATTGAAGAAGGGACTTCAGATATATTGTGATCAGCTTTGACACTCTGTCGACATTGACCATTAGATATAGGACTGATTTAGTCAGTGGACCCACTTGAATCCCAATTGATTGGTTCAAACACAATGTATCGAACGAATATATCAATACCGCTTATTCTACGGCCTGTTTGAGTAGCTGATTCCGATGATATGTTAACGCTAAGACTACATGATCTACAGGGGTGGTAGAAGGTGTCAAATTATCTAGTGAAACATCTGGGTGAATGTAGTGAATGTATAGATGTTATCCCCAACGGTCACCCGGGCCACTTTGTCATACAGTCATAACAATCAAACTCAATCAATTTGAATTCATATACCACTGATGATGGTAATAGATGGATCAGAATAATATTTTCTCAGGAACCTTTGTGGGCATGATCTTGAGGCCACATTCTGACCCTCTTATCATTACTTAATGTACCAGGTTTATTTCTACTTCAATATCATCAAACGAGTTAGAAGATAGAGATAAAATCATACGGCCAGGTAGTTGTTCCTTTCGTCTTGCCGCAATATTCCTCTGTCCTATCATACGATCTCCTTAGATTATTTCAGGACTGGTATCAACAACGATAGAAAATTGAGACTCGGATCCTTTCCGTCTCAAGATAATGATATCTCGCACCTCAAACGCACTCTATATCAATCTTCTCTTTTTTTTTCGAAAGTAACGCAATTGTTGGAGTTCGCCTCTACTTTTTTCTCCCTCTCATCTAGTTCTCATATCTTCACCTTCTCAGCAAGATCTTTCCCCTCGACAAGTTAAACACCATGTAAATGATCAGTCAGTTCTATGCACTGTTTTTCCAGCAAATGTTGGGATTTCATCAGAAGTATTATTAAAACAGACAAATATAAGAATGCATTCTCAGACATTTTCTTGAGGTGTCGATTCAATCCAGTGTTAGAAAAAAAACTTACAAGAAATTTGAGTCTAATATGATCGTCCAGCAACTGTAGTTCCCATCAATTTTGATATTTTGATCGAAAACGAGTATCGTTACAGTTGACAACTGTACCTGACTTGTCTGGTTCCTGGTGACCCTGAAATTTGAGATTTGAATCTGTTGATCGGATTCATTGACGTCCCGCGAATTTATTGTCCACCCCTTGCCATATATTCAGTAAGCATATTCCACACTCGCACAAGCGCAATCATAAATCTTTTTTTCCTTTTTCTCACAAATGACCTCGTCCAATGCCAACAAATCTCATTAATACTACCTACATCGACCAACTCAAAGGACCTGCCAAAAGTCCACAATCTGTGGGATCAAAAAAAAGGAACAAGGGAAGGTTTCGCAAACTATAAAGCTCTACTTCTACCCATCCAATGAATTCTGCTCAACCCTTATACAGGCACAGACACCTTCCTCCTATATTGCATAACCAGTTCTGAACCCTGCTTCCACACATACTGTCTCACAGCAGCCAATGTCATCGTCAACGGCAACAATGTATCATGACATAAAATCTCATACTCATCCTCGGGTTTCCCGAGAGTGCCCACGCTGCTATTTGCAATCGTTGTTGTGGCGGTCGAGGTGCCCGTGGTAGAAGCGGCAGTGGCAGTGGTGAGAGCAGTAGATGAGCCGACCCCAGGCCCTTGTGTAGAACTAGTCCATGAATGCTTGCCACTTCTGCTATCATCAACAGACGATCGAATAGACGGTGCACAAGATTCATGGGTCATTTTCTCAAGTTTGTCATAAACCTAGCATCAAAGAAAAATATCGCTCGGTACTGAGCACCTCACAAAGTCATGAACAGACGCACATGCAAAATTATCTTCTTAACTCTCAGATTCCGGCTCGCCGTCAACTTGCTCTGTTGCCTATTCATACAACATCTTTATCAACCTATAACACACCAACAAGAGAACTACTCACGTATTCAGCAGTTCCGGCAACGGCTCAACATCCGGATCCTTATTCCACGGCACAAGCACGAAACTTATCTTGGGCATACCCCCCATCGCACTACTACTACTCGCTGGTAACTTGTTCATCAATACATAATCCATCAACCATGTTGGCATTGATTGCTCCAACGCCTGGACATCCATATACATCATCCCCACATTCCCTCTCCATACAACATTATAACCCGGCGTCCCCTCTTCTGCGATAAGTACCGTTGTATTTGATGGCATATAATGGATCGGTGCATCTGCCGACGTAGGTGGAGAGATGGGCCCAGAAAGTAATAGCTGAGCCCCATTTTTCGCAGTTTCAGGTATGGGACTGCTGGTTGTCTATCATAAAACGAATAAACGCCCAGGTTCTAATTAGAAAGATTTGAAAGACATACCTCAACAACAGTACTCTCTACACTAGCAGGAACGACACTTCCGAGTGCAGGTGACATATTCACTGAAAAGCTTGCATCACTCGGAGGCCTCTTCGTCGTTGACCTTCCAAAATTCCTCAACCTTCCCATAAACCTACCAGCCGATATAGGATTCTGCGATTCTGGCTTTGGCATCACCGCTGCATTGCCAATTACCGTTGCCGTAGGCAAATTACTGTTTATATTACCAGCATTAGCAGCAGAAACAGCTTCCTTAACTCCAATCTGTCCTTGTAGAGACGCATGCCGAATCCTAGGTCCGAAATGATCACCTTCACCTGACACAGGCGTCGTTGCATCTCGATCGGTGTAAGTTTCACCCCCAAGATTCCCCGCAGCCGTCTGCGGTCTTCTACTCAATCCACCTTTCGTCTTCAAAGGAATTAGCGGCGCTATAAAAGGCGAATTTCTTGCCGCAGAACCAGGCACGTTAGGGGGTATCACAGCTGGTGTCAATTGAGTTGACTGGACGACAATCCGACTGGTTGGCTGTCGATGAAGGTGATGAGAATGATGATATGGCATGGACGTTGTTGGTGTAGAGGTCAATTTCTTTGTACGGTCAGCTGAAGTAGAAGAAGACGAGGTCGATGATGTTCGACGATTGTGATGCCTTCCATCAACACTGCCTGATTCACTCTTGGTATGAGAATGCAGATGTGAGTGAGAACGTGAATGTGAATGCGAGTGAGAGTGCGAGTGAGAATGCGAGTGCGAATGGTGAGTATGATGTAAATTTTGTGCGTTATCCGTCGAATTTCTAGCTCCTGACGACGTGGTGGTGTTTGTATTCTGATGAGAAAGTGGTGTTCTTGTAAGTGAAGGTGCGATCAAAGCATCAACACCATCTCCATTCTCACTTACTTCCGAACTTCTCTTCCTTATTCTTTGTTCCTCACGTATAAACCCGATAAACAAATTCCTCAACAGCCACTTTCCGATATTCACTATGAAAAAATCCAATCAGTTCATGAAAAAGTTTCGAATGGATCGCATCATACATTTCGCCTCTTCACCCATCCGTTTATCCCCGGCAAACCCAGCCTCGTCAGCATAGATTTCAGCATCAAAACACTTCTCCCCAACATGCACAACCAGTACACCTGCTTTCGTATCTGTCGTACACCAAGACTGAACAGCAGCCTCTCCTTCAATCCTCTCTCTCACAACTTCCAGTGCCTCTCTCGGACTTCTCTCCTTTGCAGCTTCCCCTTCATCGTGTACCAATCCTCCTGCATTGCCTTTGTCGCCGCCATCACTCACTATTTCCACACTGACAACCGATCGCTGATTCAAACTCGCACCCGAAACGCTCCCACCACGACTCGCGGCATACACTTCCTCTCTCTCAAACCTCCCCTTACAAACTCCTCTGACAATATCCCAAACTTTCACCTCGCCAGACGTATCTACAGTCAGAACATGTATTCTGTCATTCAGAACCACGCTTCTCACTAATCCGTGATCACCTTTGATCACTTCGTCGGGTACAGTGAGTAGGGGTACCGCGTCAACCGCAAGATCTCGATTTTCATAGTTTGCTCTGACAGCGGTGTTAATGGGGAGGGAAGATTGCTGGTGAATATGCTGAGGTGAAAGCGTGCTGGTGGTAATGCTCGTTGTAGGAGGAGGAAATGAGGGAGAGGTAAGGGAGAGATGAGAGAAAGACGAAGATGGTTGATAAGCTGATAGATTTGAGTATGCACCACTATGTGACGCATGGGACGGTGTGTCTCCCATTCTCGGACCCCACGGTGCAGAAACTGAACTAGACCGCTGTAACATCTGCTGCTGCGGTGTTGTTGAATGCTCCAAATCTCCCCGCACAGGACTCGGTTGATGAGCACGCAGATGACCATTCATCATCCTCGGCACGCTCATGACGCTCGCAGCACTATACAATGTAACAGCTTCCAAATCTCTTATTCTCGAAGGATACGAATATAGATGCGACAGTGAAAAGGGATCTTTCGCAGATACCATCTTCACAAGACTTTCCATTGGTATCCCATTTAATTTATCCCCTTCTTCCCCTCCGGTGCCTATGCCTGCCCTAGAATAAGAAAAGTGTTGAGGATTCGAACGCGAAAGGTGATGGTGGGAAGATGATGATTGAGGAGGGGAGGAATTCAGAGGTGGATCAATTTCCGAAGATAAAGACGACATAGATGCAGCCAAGGAAGACGTGAAAGAGGCTCTAGGACCGGATGTAGGAGAATGATATGTTTGCAATTGGGTCCCAAAACCAACGGCAGACCGTAAAGGTGGAGAAGGTGACCTTGTCCTGAGTGGTCTCCGCATCGTCGGAGAATCCATCACAAAGGGAATCCTCTCTCCGTCGCCATCGCACGCAATTCTCGGTACAACCCTCGTCGAGCGTCTATGAGGAATTCTCCACCTCCTGACACTTGATGTCCCACTCGCAGTCCAAAGTAACTGATCATCCATAACAACGATCTTATTCACACCTTCCGAAGTAGCTGATCCTCTCCCAGCATGATAATGATGGCTTCGGTGTACGCCCAACCCACCCATACCACTATCACCATCGGGTGCCAATGAGGCAGATGTGGACTCCGAGTCTTGACAGAGAACGATACACTCTCCGTCACCGACATCGACACACCCTTCTACATCAACTCGGCATACTAAACCGGAACGATCACCGGAGTAGAAAACTTCGAGTGAAGGATGGGTGGAGAAAAGGGACCAAACGGAATCGGTGTGATGTGTGAATGTGTGTAGGCAACGTTGAGAGCTCAGAGACCAGAGTTTGATTGAAGCTGAAAATAAGGTCGAGTTAGAACTATTAAGAGTTTGGAAGCCAAATAAATGAACTCACCATCAGCTGAACCAGTCAAGAGCTGAAAGCAAAATATGATAAACTGATGAACCATATCCGGAGTGGTTGAATAGCAAACTCACGTATTTCGCGTCATCTGAGATGAGAATCGAGCGTATATTATCGGTATGACCAACCAATTTACCTGTAGTCAACGCAAGTCAGTATGTGACATCTCAATCAACACGGAATACATACCAGTCCGTTTCCCCGTTCTGGGATCCCAGAGTCTGATAACGCGTTCAGGCGATCCTGAAGCGATCATTCGACCAAAAGGATCACAGGCAAGCGCATACACAGATGATTTCGGAGAACCCATGTCTGGTGGTATCAGTGAAACAATTGGGAGAGCCTTGGCTTTTTCTGTAGGAGTAGAGGGTGATGTAGTAGGAGAACATGCAATGGAAAGATCCCAAAGCTTTATTGTACGATCAAACGAGCCCGAGGCGACCCAACTCTGCTCGCGGCTAAGAGAAACAACATCGCTGAGATTGGATACGTGAAGAAGACGAATAACATACCAATTGGACAAACAGCGAACATAATCACTGTGTGAACCAACTTTCGAAGGTTCGGAATACCGACTTTCGCCGTCAGCGTGTGGATTCCAGGCCTTAATCGTTCCATCTGACGACGCAGAGACCAGAGTCTGGTTGTAATTACACAATGCAATGTCATTCACCCAATCTAAGTGAGCTTCAGCACATTGTCGGAAATGGCTGCGCTACGAGAAGATGCTTTGAGCATAAGGAAACCTTGGATCCAGAGAAGACGTACGAAAACCGGTTCTGTTGCTATACTGTCCATCTCCCACTGCTGTTCATATGGTATCTCTCCAGATCCAGGTCCAGACCAATGTTTTCGTGGCCATTCAACATCTCCAAGTATGTCGCCATCTCCTCCTGTGATCAACCGAGAATCCTCGGTTTCACCAATGACGTCGTCAGCCCAGCCCGTCATAAATTCCCATTTGCCTGTACTTCTTCGATCCGACGGTTTTTTTGGCTGAGCTCGCTGTTGAGTCGGTATACCAAGATCCCACGAAATCACAAGTCCATCACGGCCACCGGTATACAGTATTCCTTCTGGACAGGACCTGCCGACAAGCTGAGTGGATGTGTCCAGAGCTAGAGATGCCACACCGAGTCGATGGCAAGGTCTCCTTGGGCGAGGATGGACAGGGTCAGGCACGTCGTTGTCGGCAGTGACAGGGGTGAGAAGAGGGCCAACAGCGCCGAGACGTGAAGATCCATGGCTTGGGAGTATGAGGCGAGGTACAGTCAGTGGGTCCTGGGGGGGAGGAATGACATACGAAACCCGCCGTTTTGCCTGAGCCATTTCTTATCCTCTTCTTCGGGTGTTCGTCCGGATCAGGGCTCAGTTGCGTTATGTCAGCAAACCACTCTGATGTCAAAATAATCTAACATACGAACCCCGCACATTTATCTTTCTTCGGGTGTTCGTTCGGCTCAGCTGTGTTATGTCAGCAAACAACTCTGATGTTAAAGACAATCGTGAATGTGTCTGACCAACTCAGGGCAGCCAAAGCCCTTTCAGATTCACTTTCGAAACTGGGGTGTGAACATGTATACATTGGTGGTTTTGCATGGGTGCTGCTTGGGAGCAATCGTCCAACTAAGATAAGTGGCGTGATCTCATGTCATAGGATTTCTTGCCTGAGTGTTCTTATACGATCTAGATGTACTCGTTCAACCAAAGGATCTTGACATACAAGCGCTACCGTCAAAGCTGTGCGAACTATCTAGCCAATTTGTGAAAACAGGGCCAAAGTTATACTATGTCAAGGTCAGTATATGATGACTCCTTTGAGAAAGAGTATGACCGTGTGCCCAGGAAGTCAACGATGATCTCACTGGAGATGACCTTGGTTTCGCCAGTCAAGATGATGTTCTCATAGAGATCTCACAAGCAGGATCACTTGGTCTCCCTCAGGAAGCCGGCCCAGCATACCAGATCGACATTGATACGATAGAAACTCATATCAAGATACTCCATCCAGGGGTTCTTTTCCTCACGAAATTGAGGCGTTGGTATTTCAGCCGTCATTCTTCATGCTCCAAGACTATCCGAAAAGCCGATATAGACTACCAAGATCTCATATACCTGATGAACTGGCTCGTTGATCACGAAATGACAATAGAATTCGAAATGTATAAGGGAAAGCTCAAAAACGATTTTCTCATCTTTATCAGAGCTTTCTTTGAAAGCTGTAGAGAAGATGAGGAATTGTTAGACTGTTTGCAGGAGGTTATGAAAGAGGATGATTGGGATTTTGCAATAGAACCCTGGCAATGAATAACCTCAGTGGCTGTATCTTTCAAGATTTGCCCGGAACGGCTTATAAATACCCTCTGACATTGGAGATTTAGGGTACAACGCTCGATCTCAGATCACAATTTCCTTCGCCCCTATATTTGAAGTCAAGAATATGATGTTGTTGTCTTAGTGCCTACAAATCACCTTGAAGTAGCCACACACACTGAAATCTTCTTCTGATACGTTGCATTTCGGAAATTTTTTTGAGTAAGTCAACTGACTAAACAGTTCTGTATCCAATGGTCGACAGAACGTCAAGTGACCATGATATATCTGAAGTCCCTTCCTCAACTCCCCTAACAGTGATGCTTGTTGCTCCTGGTATGTTCGAGTTTAGGTCCTGTCTCTTTCACAGTCGCTGAGGACAAGCTAACAAGAGGGACATGGCTCTAGACTGCAACTGCAGTAACCAACATCAAATCCTTGGATGGAATCCCAGTACCTTGGCAAGATCATTAATTCTATCCTCACCTAGGTAGTGCTGAGGATGCTCCATAAGAAAACGTTCTGCCTTGTGGAACGACTATCCCGCCCTCCGCAAAACCGGTGCTCGTATTGTATGATGCAGTAGGAGCGGTATGCCCCAAGTGAGAAATATGAGAACATGATATAAGCAGCTCAGGCGTGTTGCCTGGAAAAGAGGAGAAACCGGTCGGAAAGTTTGATGGGCCTGGACAATCATATGTCTGGAGGATAGATATATCTTGATGTTCTGGGTTTTTACCTCGTCGAGCCATAGGAAGTGAAAAGCATGAACGTTTCGAAATCGGTAATATAAATTTACATGGAAACAAACAGAAACGGGTACTTTATGATCTGATACTCTTTGCGCGTCCAAAATTGGCAACATTATTGTCCATAACTCTGCTGTCATCACGGTCAAGAGTCTTGCCTCGCATCTCCAGGACCCTGTGAATTGACCACTTCAGATCCCCTCTCTAAATCAGTGTCCTGACGTTCCGACATCAGGCTTTCTTGGGACTCAATCATCTCTGTCTTATCTGATCCATTGCCTGGCTCTGCTAGACCACCTGCATTGTGATCTCCTACATCCATCAGATGCTCCCGTAGAATGGCCACTATTCGTGCTTGCTCATCGTCAGTTAGAGGAGTCCCCTCTGCAAGAGAAACACGACCTCCTTGTAGTAGATGGACAAAGCCATATACAGACATGGGTTTTATGCCTGAATATTCTCATCAACCGCCATATAAATCCACAAGAGTTATAAATATGGCTTACCGAATACGACTAGGAGAAGTGAACTTCCAAATATGAGGGAAAAGAAACCGGTCATGAATGTCCATAAACCACCGAGTATAGATGTTCCAGTTAAAATAGTGGATTGTTTGACCTCTTTGACTGATTCAAGTCCTCCGGGAAGATAGTTTGCGCCTGAAGGGATGAAGATTCTGAGAGATGACAAATTTTCCCCTGAGATGGGTGGGCTGGGGTCCGGAAATACTTTGTCTATACTGAACATGTACGAATCTTCATACTGGACACACAATCAGCGACGATCAAAAAGATTTGGTGCATCGCCACCTACTTTGTGGAATCCCAAAGCTGTTAGAATTGTGTTTGTTATCAATTGTTCGTGTACCACAGCGAGGGTTGCCCGAAGATGAACATTGGGAAATAGCGTGAAACTATCCCCAGAGTCATATGGCCCATACCTGAGCGTTAGTGTCAATGGATTTGCATTTATATCTAGATACCCCGTCGAGGCTGTACTATTTTCGAGATCAAGCGCGAGTGCAGTGAAGTTGACTCCAATAAACAATTCTCCAGAGAGGACAGATTCCGAATCGTCTTCCGAATTTGAAGGGCATCGAAAAAAATGGTCCGTGATAGGACATGTCAAGTTAAGCACATGTCCTTTGAGGTTGGTCCAGGTCATATAAACCTCTATGAAATCTTGTATATTGTCAAATCCAATCGAGATGTACTGCTCCTAGTCAACCAATGAGATGATGAAAATCACCAGGCATTTGGATTTAGACACTTACAATGACTACATTCCATGCCTTATTCTGCAAGTGTAGTGGATCCGGGGTGCCGGAATATCGAGCAGTAGGGACCAGTGAGCGACCGAAGGGTTGTAAAACAAGAACATCATAAGCCACCGCCACAAAGATCCCTAGAAGGCACATTGCTGATAAACCCCGAGCTCTGCGAATGGAAATTGTCTCAAACCTTCCACAATGAATATACAGGTTTTTTTTCTCGGAGCCAAACAAGGAACTTACTTGAAGCGCTTTCTGAGAAGATACCGGCCGAACAATGCCCGGCTCAGCCCACGAAGAGCTTCAAAAAAGCCCTCAGGACGAGATCCAACACCACTACGATCATTAAAGCGCTGTATCCGCATAGACCATCTGCCCGTCTTCCTGGAATATAATATCCATAATCCACGAGCAAAGTTGAGCATCAGCGAAAGGAGTATAAAACTGGTGGATACACATAAAGTGATCCGCACAGAATCGTCAAGCAAACCCAACAAACGCCACTTTAGAATCAGCATTGCAAGTATATATGTCACTTAGTGAAGATTAATAAATATATGCAGAGAATGAGAGCGGCTGATTATTCACCTGATGCGACCTCTATCAATGACAATACACAATCCAACCATAATGCCAAGTGTCTTGCCAGTAGTTTGCTACATGGTTGTGAGACTGGGTTCAGTTCGAGTTAGATTTGAGACAAGGCCACTTACCTTCCCAAGTGGCGTGCCAGAACTAGTGATAGGATAATCACACCGGCGAGGTGCTCCCTACCCAAATAAAATATGTGATAAGATTCTTTAGAAGAATCAGTGTACAGAAGTGCATCCTTGTAAGCAATTCCATAGTACAGATGAGAAACCAAAGTCACAATCGTAAAAAATATGACCAAACGGAAGATAGACGACATCGAGAGTGGTAGAACGTATAACATCAGCCAGATCGTTTTATAGTCAAAAGACCAATTACGAAGCTTCATCGCATTGTAGTGATCCTCGGAGTGTTGAGAATATTTAAACCGCGCCATGAAGCTTCTATCTGCACTGCTCAGGTGATATTCACGTTTCCAAAAACAGCCGCATTTCTTCCCAGCTCAGCCTCTCTCTTTCTTTCCCTGCCTCTCGGCCTCGCCTCACTTCTTCCTCATCAACCTTCTTCCAATCCCCATATTGCATGATCGTTCCCTCCATAATTCCTTGCTCCACTTCCACTGGTACAGCTTCCAAATCGGGCTCTGGATTCAGGATGGTCTCTTCAATCAGCTCGGCTGGTTCGCTGCCAGCCAATGTATCTCTGAGAATTGTATCCGCTGCGGCATACGCATCCATCATCGTCGATGCCAACACCCCTTTCGCACCAGTTGCTGCCCAACCAGATGCGTAAACGTTCTTCAACCCGACTCCCTTATCTGTAATGATCCGAGCACCTAGAGTTCGGAGATGGCCTAGGCCCGGATCATAAAACGATGCTGTCGGTTCCCCATGGAAACCAAGAGAAGTCACAACGAGCGAGGTGGGGAGTATTGATGTTTTCCCAGTCGGGACTGCACGTTGAGTTCTAGGATCAACCATAGTATGTGCGAGGGATAGTTGAACAGTAGACGGGTCGTCTGGAGAGATAGTGATTCCCGTTGGAGAACGATAAAAGTCCAGTGACCAGGTTTTTCGAGTGCTTCCGTATGCGTTTATCGAGCCTTTATGCAAAAGCTGGAGGGTGCGCGACTGCTGGCGAGTCAGTGTCAAGTCAGGTGGAGGCGTGAGGATTGATGAGTCTAGTGGAGCCATTAAAGAATCTGGAAGGTTGATAAGTTCTCGGAGCTCTTTTGTCGTGAAAGCTGCCTCTAGAGGTCCACGTCTGGCAATTATAGATACATGTATGACCGCTGATTGAGAAAGGACGTCGAGTACGGACTTGGGCACGTCGTACTGAGCGAGGGTAGAGACCGGAGTGAGCAGCATACGGGCGACATCAAGGGAGACATTTCCATTTCCGATAATTGATACATGGGTAACTTTGTCTAATGCAAGGGGCGTTGGTTGACTTGGGTGTCGGGTATACCAATGTACAATGGAGAGAGCAGGTATACAATGGTCTGAAGGCGGGAGTGAAGAGTGAAGAGTGGGGAGTGTGCAACCTGTTGCAAACAGGACATGTGAGTAAGTCTTGAAGAGTGATTCCAACGGTAGATTTCGTGCGTGAACAATGGGGTTGATGGCACCTCCAACATTAACGTTGCCGAGAAAGCGGAAGCGAGGGTCTTTTGCTGTTATATCAAATTTATGTGTGCAGTTCTGTGCTCTGTAAGTAATAACAGGCTTTTTTCGATTTATCTTGTGCTTACCTTGACCTCCGGGTGATCTGGTGCAACCCCATAGCGTACTAAACCGTGAGGTGACCACAGCCTATCAAACAGATGGACGCGAACTGGAGGAGACGTAGCCACGTTTGGGACTAGGGAGAGTATCCTTGAGGCAGCATAGAATGCCGAGGGCCCTGCACCAATGATTGCCAGCTTGAGGGGCCTCAAAGCCATGAAATCTGCATGCTATTCCTCCGCCTCAGAGATATATGAACAAATGATGAACAAATGATCCGCTTCGAAATTGTTGACTCACCTTTATTTTCGGCCATCAGCGCTCGGCAAGTACTTGAGTTACATTTTCATGTTCAGGCATTTTCATGTTCAGGTCATCCCTTACTCGCTCATCTCTGTTAAAATGTCCAAGGCATACAGTAATTTCACCGAAGAGAGGATTTCAGACGACCACATTGCGACTTACCCAGTATAGATACAAACGATTCTCTAACGGTATTCCACCGTATAAAGACTTGCTGGACTGGCGACGCTGGGACTCAGTGGTCATGATAGGGGTAGGCATGGCTGCAAGTTGCGGAATTTACTACGTAGCGCAGTAAGCAGCTGTTATGTCAACCAGAATGTCCTCTCTCAATAATACAAAAGCCTAGAACAGGTACCAGAAACTGGTCGTTGGAGATTCATGAATACAAGTATGCAGACTGAAGCCGAGGCAAGTTTATCCGCCGTATAAAACTGGAAAAGGTTCAATGCTACGCAAAGTATGGCGAGATGATGAGCAAAGAAACCAAACACACGTTTCGCGATCGAATTCTGCCACCCGATCACCCGTTATCTATATACGTTCACAGAGTGACCGCACGTATCTTGAAACACTCCAACCTCGGCCACATACGAGGAGAAACGAGATTCTTGGAGACGAACGAACCTGTTTTTGGCAGCATTTGGACTCCAGGAGATGCATAGGTGGTCACTACGCGTGAAAATCATAGCCCTGAAAAAGAATGGGAGACAGTGGTGGCGCACGATCTGAGAGTTGTCGATGCCTCGGCCTTGCCTGGTTGGTGCAAGTGATCTCGACACCCTGTACAACATTGATCGGAATCTCAAGGTCTCATCACGATATACACCGGGATATTACCAGTATGTAGAAACGAAGAAGGTCTCGCCGCTGTGCTGGCACATGGTCATTAGTTT
>Ga0153947_1000447_pt1 | contig 20101 bp, 17 predicted proteins | sample TSNJ031MetaG_FD_104697 | JGI IMG/M metagenome (GOLD analysis project Ga0153947, IMG submission 104697) | Attine ant fungus gardens microbial communities from New Jersey, USA - TSNJ031 MetaG | ecosystem: Host-associated > Fungi > Mycelium > Unclassified | place: USA: New Jersey, Wharton State... | reverse complement strand
TCAACCTTACGGGAACGTATTCCGACCTTGATGTATGTAAAAGCTTGTATTCGCATTCGATGGATGTATCCTATAAATATATTATCATGGTCCCTTCTGGAAGATTCTTGATGTGTAGCCAGAGTTAACAGCGAAAATTCCTGAGACTACTGTTGGCTTTATCAACTGTGTTGTGGGACTTAATCACAAGTTGTATGTTTTCATTGATCGTCTCGTCATCAAATCTTCATTTCATTGATGATCCCATTAATCTGCGATCGAATTATTATTCCTAGCGTCATCAACTTTATGCCTCAGGAAATTGAGTTCCTTAAGTATTTATTGTTTACGTCTTTAGACACTCCGCTCCATCCTGGAGTTCAAGTGAATGCGACCGTGGACAAAAAACAATGATTGGTTACATAATTACCAAATTCCCTGGTCCACAGCTGCGAATCGTAATGTCAGGCAATCTTGGGCGACCAAAATTCACTCCTACCTCATGCTGTTCAGACATCGCACCACTGACAAGCAATGACAATCAATGGAAACCTATGATTGCCTGTTCAGCGGACTTCCCAGTTGAGCTCGTACTGTTTCTTCACCATATATGCTAGGAACTCTGTTCAAGAGCAGTGCAGTTCGAAACCGCGATCTCTCAACTGGTCCATCATCCCGAATATAATTCTACTTTGATCCTTCGCTCCGATATCTTGAGGGACTCAACAGAAAACATTCCCGCCAAGACACCTCCGCTACATGGATTTACGAAGTTGAGGTGCATTCATCGTAAACTCCTTCCTCGCCGGCCTGGCCGTGATGAAAGCCTGGAACAATATTGTACATTCTACTCTTCGGAAGCATCCGAGACTGGACCCTCTCTGATAGACGCCCTCATCCTGACACCGGTTGTCTCCCCGGAGTCCAAATTACCCTATTATCATCCATCAGTCTATCACATTGCCTTTCGCTATATCATTTCAGCATCCTCTTCCTTTCTGAGAATTGAAGTTTTACCGCTCCCAGATATACCCACAGACCCAACCTCACGCCTCTATAGAACCTGTCTTGCATTGCTAGAAACCTTGCACAGGTATGGATGGGGGGCTCTGACAAATTATAAGAAACGGGTAGTACATGATTGCCTGGTCCCTCGAGAAGAATACCAAGACTTATATCTGGTAATGCGTGAAAGATATAAACATCTCGTTGCTACATGGAAAGAGGTCACGGACCCCCTGAAACATGTCTTTGAAGATATTGGTGTTGCGACGTTCTTGATGCTTTACTGGAAATCTGCTTATCAACATCATCCCTCTCCCGAAATTGTCACCTCTGATCCTAACCAACCATGGACAGCTTGGCCTAGACCACCTGCAGGATTTTTAGACTTTGGGTAAGGATGCCTGAAATGTATCCAACTCCTTACTAACGCCCATCAATGACAGGTGCGGTAACGGGTTGCTCACACATATTTTAGTGAGTGAAGGATACGCTGGAGGAGGAATAGATGTCCGATCCCGCCAATCTTGGGTGCAGTATCCACAAGAAACACAAGCGCAGCTTCGAATTTTTTCATTTGATCCTACGTCAAAGAAATTGCCACCTTTCCTACTGCCGGGCGTTTTCATCATTGGCAACCATGCAGATGAGCTAACTCCTTGGATTCCTGTTATTGCTACAATACACAAGGCAAGCGGCTATCTCTCAATCCCCTGTTGTGCCTGGAGTTTTGATGTGAAATTTGAACGCTCATCAACTCCGTTCTTCCCCGTGCCTAGTCGGGGTACGGTCGAGGAACCTTCATTAATCCACCCTGAAACTGGTTTACCCATAGAAATTGTCAATAATCTCAATTTGGGTAGGGACGGCAGCCATACGAGCTCGTATTCAATCTATCGTATATGGCTCGCCACCCTTAGTCTTCATTGTGGATGGGAACTCGAGTGCGAGGTCTTGAGGATTCCAAGCACGCGGAACTGGGCCATCGTAGGTGAGTAATCACACTTCACCTGAGCAAAGTCTATTTATACAGTTCTGCAGGCAGTAAAAGGTCGTCGACAGCGAAAGAAGAAGAAGCCCTCTCAAACGCACAGGCTATAATCTCTGGCGTTATGAGCCGTGGTGTCTTCAAAGCAAGAAAACCCGAAGGAAAGGCAGAACAACATGGCCAGATGGAGTTATATTATTCTGACAGTGATCTCATTACAATAATATGATCATGAGATCGCAGCAATGGCTACACGGGCTTGACATGATCGATGTGCAAAAAATCTATGACGTTGTCCAGTTGCTGGTTCCCGCCGAGACGTGCAATTTCTTCGCGTATCTGCCGTTCCAGAGTGTCCAAGACTGTCATGGTATACTCGAAAGATTGGGTATGATCTCGCAAGTAATTGATGGTGTGCACCTTCAGTGTTGGTGTGGTCGGTCGTTTCTGCAAGACATCTGTAACATTCGGATATAATCATTATACTTCCTGTATCCATGATCTCACTTACTCAAGATCCGGCTATTGGAGGTGTCGGCAAAGATGCCATGCACAATGGGAAAAGAAAATTTTCCTTCAGTGAGGTCTTCCGCAAAGCCTTTGTTTGATGAGTACTGCGCATCAAAAATCAGATAGGGGTGTGATTTTCTAGAGAAATCAATTGCCTGAGCACTTTGTAAATTCATGAGATCATCACGGATTTGGAAAAAGACCCCAATCAAATTTACGAGAGGAAGATAGTTTCTACTTCACTTTAGTCACAGACTAAATAAGCGAGGAAAAACCCACACGTCGAGGTTTTGTGTAGCACAAGCCATCATAAGTTTGATGCCAATCCGCAACAATCCTCCCGTTTCTAGCAAGATCAGTAGCTGATGATATGGAAGCAGATGATGTTCTTACTATTGTTCACCATTTTTAGATATTCTTCTTCGCTTGGACATCGAAGGGAATCTCGCCAGAGGATTTCAAGACCTTGGCCACGATGAAGTGATAACAACTCTGCTGAAGATGTTTGCATCGGTGAACGGAACAATGGAACAAGATAAGAGTAAACTCACACGTCACTGCTGCATCGAGGTCGTAAGTCAAAGGCCTAGAAAGGCCCTGCTTCAAGGTAAAGAGTTTTTCAAATGCAAGGAAATACACATAATTTGCGCTGTTGATGGTTTGTGCAACTCCGTAGATCTTATGAGCCACTAAAAGGGTATATCAGACAGAAGAACAAGGAACAGAGAATAAGCTTGCCTGGTGCTCCTCTGCGAAGCTGAGAACGATCTTCTATGTCATCCACCCTGGCTATCTGGTTCAGCTTGGGAGCATAACAATTTCAACATATCTATATTCACATGAGACTAGCTGTGTGAAGCATGTCGACGATCATGGTGATGGTAGCGAGTTCTTGGAGCGGGACTTTAAGCCACTCATTGAATGCCGCTGTGAGCTTTCCACGAAAATCTTTCCCTGCATTTCCGACTGTGTATGTGAAGGGTTCTAAAAGCCCCTGTCGCCCGACGTCAACAGTTTTAATCAGTGATCAACTCTCAAGAGATAACATACCAACTCATTCTGTGGAGACCATTGAGGTTCTTGTGAAAGAGCTCCCAGAATGTTATCATATTTGTCCATGATGATTCAGGAGTAGGGTCAATGACGCTCTAAGGGACAAATGTGATTTTCATAGTCCCTAGATGTGACATCATTATGTCACATACGTGTCTCTTGTTGAAACAAACTATGATTTCACCTCTCTATTAGATAGTAAATTTTTTTCTTACCTGTCGATATGTTTCATGAGATACTTCATCTACAGCTTCACTCGAAACTTCACTCGTTTGGTACGAGCAATTGACAGACAAACTCAATAACTTAGGCTCCCACTTCCTGGGGAAAACTTCTTGAGAAAATTGTCAGTAAAATGAATCCTAAGCCCATATTTGTCTCCATTCCACAGTAGATCAAGAAAACATAGTATGTAACCTTGATCCAAGTTGGGCCAGATCACGATTAGGGAAGTCTGCCCCCAAATTCAGGCTCGGCATCTCGGCATGGAGCATGAGAAGTAGCATCTGCTACAGGCACATGTCAAATGATGTATATGCTGATAAGCAAACAAAAACAAAACAAATTGCCAATAAAGGATAGTGGCCAAGAAGAAGGGCAGGTAGCCTACCTACCCTTGCCGGATCATGATATCTCATCCAATATTCCATCTCTGTGTACCTGGGCATTGCAACTGTAAACGTGGCGGATCAAGGCTTGGTGTCATATGTACTGTCATGCTATCAGTTTCTTACTAAACTCCAAAAAAAAGCGTGCAACATCTGACACTCTCACCGGGCGGACAATCCGCCCCACACTGCTGAATTAGATATTGAATATCACGAAAGTTAGGAACTTTATTTGATCATAGGGAAGATTTTATGTCAATGGATTTGAACCAGGGTTTTGCCTGACCTTCAAGATTTTTAAGTTGACAATCCATGTAAAGGCAAGCTGATGTCATGAAAAGCTTCGAGTTGTATTGCTGCTGGATATGATCATCATTTAAGTCCAGGATGAAGAAAAGATAGATGAGCCAGCTATATCATCTTTTTTTCACAATCCAGCTTTTCGAAGAGCCTAGACAATCATATAGCACGTAGGCATGTCAGACGGATACTGTGGATGCAGGTTATAGGGTTTGAATTTCCGACCACTTTTCCGACCACTTTTCCGACCACTTTTCTTGATTACGTTTACCCATCAATCGCATGTAGATTCTTTACTTTTTGATCAGTTGAAGTCGAGAGATGTGCATTCAAACTTCCCAGTTTGTATAGCTACGACTTGGGGATTATGCGACAAGACACAGGGAGTGCTTGTAATACAGTACGCGCTGATCCAGATTAATTGCTTGATCCTTCTTACTCGCACCTCCTTTTCATACAAATTTTCTTGATGTCCGCCTGCTGGTACGAGCTCGAAAGGTAAAGTTCAGGTTTGCGAGCTTTTCCACACGGTAGCTCAAGCAATCACAACTGGAACCCTCTTCCGGAAGACGTGGATGAAGTACTGCATGCAGTCATCCCAGTGCAGCAATGAAAGGAACCTTCAAGTCAATCACAAGTCAATTCTGTCATTTTGCCTTTCTCCCAGGAAAGGCTTGGTCAACAATGATCAACTGGTTCGTTATCGTCGATCAGCCTAAAAATTCAACATCTACGCAAGACACGATTGAATCAGCAGGATCAAGGATGGGGAGAAGCTGATACCAACCCTGTCTCTGATATGGGCTGAATGGGGGTATTTGTTGCACTGTGGAACGTCACTGGATTTTTGAAGACTCCAGAAAATGTCATGGTTGCTCAAAGAGAGTCCAGCAAATCTCTAGGCGCTGTTCTTCGCACAAAACTTCAGGCAATTCAAGACTTTTCTCAAGGTAATGGCAAGTTCGACATCACCTTATTGCACGCCAGATGGAATTACAGATGATGCTTTAAACATGAATCCGAGGGCATTGTAACCGGAATGAACGATGGACTGAAGCTTTTCGAACGCACGAGTTAATCTTGTAGATTTACTGGCAAGAAGGACTAGCATGTGCGCACGGTCCACAGAAGCTTCATCGGGTATTCGGCGGTTTCAAAGTCCCGTGATGGGCCTTTGGGATTCAGAATTCTATTCCGCAACAAGAAAACGAGTGTTGAGACTCTAGGGGTGATGGACGCCGACATACAATTCTCCGTCCGTAGTATTCGGTCCTGTAAGAGCGAAAATGGAGAAACCACCAGAAGCTTGAAACTCAGTTTTTGGCTCACCTACAACCACATCTTTCCCATCCCAGTGGATCTCATTCACCTTCTTGACATCTTGTCAAAAAGTCAAATGTTGAGCCCATGAATCCCAGCTACATCCTTGACTCAGCCCTTGAGAGGTTCCCTAGCACGGAACCCCAGACTTCGATTTGTAGCCACTGTGGGATTGCCTTGACTGGGACAACTTGCGTTCCTCCCTCTCCCATATCACATCTCATAGGCTCAAATGCTATTCCAACCCAGGAACAGGGTCGCTGGATTCAGAGCGCCATCGACGGTGCCCTGGTTGATATGAAGAAGCTGAAGGAAGAGATTTGGCGTGTAAAAAGTGTTTTGAAACAGCTGGAGGCAGAATGTCAGGTACTGGAGGAATTCGTTGTTACACATCAGGCGTTTTTGACCCTTGCGAGACGAGTGTACCCAGAAATATGGGTGGAAATTTTCAAACACTGTCCCAGGGGGTCGCAACACCATCGGTTTCCGGAAGTGGAAGACAGCTTTGACGCAAACGAGGGACCATTGGTCTTGACGCAAGTATGCAGTGCTTGGCGGCAAATTGCCATTTCTACGCCGCAACTGTGGACTACTATCAGGTTGACATACCGAGGCCACAGCTCGTCACAGAAAGCACTCGTTCGCACGTGGATTCAAAGATCTCGTGGTCTTCCGCTGCGCATCGCTGTCGTGGAAGCTAAACCAGCGGGTTATCCCAAGATCTACCCTCCACTCGATTGGAGCCAGAATGAAGCCTTGCATGAACTGTGTATGTCTTCTGGGAACTGGAAATATCTGTACCTTTCACTACCTGCCTCCCCTTTACCTTGGGCTGCATTCGACACAGTTCGCCATCAACTCCACTCCCTCCAGCATCTGACTGTGTATACTTCTCGTGGATATGTCTCACGTGAAATGAGGGTGGAGATATTCGATGTCGCACCCCGTCTTCACAGTATTTCAATGGATTATAGTTCCTCTTTTTCGATGATCGATGTCCCGTTAACGCAAATCACCCGCCTTGAGTGTGACCTGCACAAACATACACCTGCCTATATCGACACCTGTCTTTCATCGTTAAACCTGGTTCCCAATGTACAAGAGTGCGTTTTCCACATGGGAACGTGTGAACCCTGGACTACCTTGCCAACGGTGCATCATTCCCAGCTACGCTCTCTTACCATTATTGCTGAGCCATTACGTGATAATGCGCAAGGGGGACTTAGTCCATTCTTCGGCAACATTTCGGTACCAAACCTCAAGTCCTTAGTCGTGTATTCAATCACAAACGGGAGGCAGTGGGATCATTATTCGTTCGGACACTTTTTATCGCGAACTCCGTCACTGGAAGCTCTAGAGTTAAAATGTGATAACATCCAGACAAATGATTTGCTGGAAGAGCTGAGGGAGGCAACATCCTTGTCTTCACTGACACTATGTGTCCCTACAAGACCAACTGAAGAACTCCTCGACTATCTCGGTTCAACAGACACGGTAAACCTTCTTCCTTTTCTTGTCCAGCTTCAATCCATCTCTTTTGAAGGATTGGCAAAGCCAGAGTTCGTGTATCGTATTGGACAAATGATTACATGCCGAACGATGTTGGCCAATTCAAATCGCACTGCTAACTTCATGTTTGTCAAATATGACTTCTCTTCGTCTGCAGCACCCAACTTTGATTGTCCTGAGCATGTAGCAGATTCATTTACTGTCACAAGGCATTCTGCCTCTTTTATCTTCCGCCGACGTTCAAATCAAACTTCCCAGTTGCCTTTCCCAATTTTGGCTTGAACTGACTTGAAGTTCTAGCTTCCTTGTCTTGTTAATCATGAGGGATCCGTTTGGAATAATTACCCTCTTGTAGGCAGGCCTCCTTACTGGGGCTGTTATAAATATACAAGCTGCTGTCGAATCACAATCATCCTGTCACATGCTCTATGTGGTGTGGGAGTGGTGTGGGACAGACTACCATTTGTTACTGGATTTGTTTCTCCTGGTGTCTCGAATCCAATCCCTGAGTAAACAGGGGTCATTGTTAATATTGTGTCCCCGCTAATTTTGGCTAGTTCGGCAACGAGGTGACCGTGGACACTAGATGCGGCCTTGTGATAGTCGACATGTGCATCCTTTTATCTTCCTTTTCCTTTTCGCTGAGGTTTTCCCAGACGAAGTCATCGAAGTCATTTAAAACTTGGCCACTGTTCAAATGCCTGTGCTTTTCAACCACGTTGTCCTACCGTTAGACCTCTGGAGTTGTGTAGAAACATTGCACAACACGATGATGGGGGCATTTTTCTACTTGACTGCGTTTCTGGCTTCGTCTTCATTGGTTCCAAATGGAGCTGTGCAGTCCGTGAGCGCACAATACTTGCTTGGTCTAGGTAAGTGGTGCTTGACTGTCAGACGTCTGGTACTCATTCGTGATAATTGCAACAGGCATTGGAGATATAACAGGGTGAACCTTCTTCAATTTAGCATGGTCAATATTCAGGAGCACTGAAATTTCACAAAGGCCCGTAGTTGAGACCAACATGATGGTTTGGATATAGATTGCTTATCCTAGCTGATTGTTATGTGCTGACACGGCCTCGTGATGCTAGGGTTATGCGTCTCTCGCCCAAACGGACACTGGCTTACATATGAGACAACGTAGCCGAGCCTTTATCGTTGCTGACGCCTCGTCCCCCGATGATAGGGTCATCTTCATCAATGCTGGTATGTTTCCTCTCGATCTTCCCAATATTAACTCTGGATCCATGGGATAATCTAGTCCAAGTTGGAACTTGGATTCCAGAGAGAAGTGTTTCAACAAATATTCTGTCTTACTCTGTCAAATATTTTCTCACATCAACGCTGCTAGACATTGCGATGGGTGATACTGGTGTTCGAAGGTCTATTATTAGCAAACTCACCAGCCAATTCCCCGGGATATACACCAACGAGAATATCGCATTCGTTGGAACTCATCAGCACTCTGGTGTCGGCGGCTATCTCGAGAACCTATTGCCTCAAATTACTTCACTTGGCTATGTCAAACAGAGTGCGGATGCTATCGTCACTGGTACTGTTCTTGCTGTTCAACGTGCCCACGCCAACCTGGCACCTGGTCGATTAAGCCTTGGAAACACAACTATCCTCGATGCGAATATTAACAGGTCTCCTACTGCTTACCTTCAGAACCCGGTCTCGGAAAGAGCACGTTACGAGTTTGATCAAGACAAGGACATGACACTCCTACGATTCGATGACGATAAAGGTAACGCCCGCGGGTTTTTGAGCTTTTTTGCGGTTCACGGCACCAGTCTTTATGAGGTTAGAACATACATACGTTCATCTCAGTGTGGAATAAGTGTAACGATTTTCCTTCATTGATAGAATAATACATTAGTGAGCAGCGACAACAAAGGAATGGCTGCATACCTCTACGAATGTACGGGCTGTTTTGCATGTCGGAAGAAAGGGCGTTGGTTAACTTTGTGTTCTAGCATCTGTGGAACCCGATGCAGCACCCGGAAATACGACATTTATCGCTGGGTTCACTCAGTGTAAGCTCCAATGCAGTTGTCACCTGAGACCAAAGACTGACCCTCATGAAATTCAGCCAACGTCGGGGACACGAGCCCAAACACGTCAGTGGCATGGAAGCGTCTCAATGTCTGGCTTCTGATAATAGCTTCAGTTTGGGTGCTTTTTGTGAGAGTCCTGGGGAAGAATGGGATGGTCAGGCTTGCGACCCGGTCCATTCCACTTGTGGAGGAACGGTTCAAGACTGTCATGGCCGGTATGCTTGGCATCATTTATGTGGATACCAATAGTTCATTTCTTTCAGTGGTCCAGGTTTCAGAATCTCGGACTTTGAGAGCAACCGAATTATAGCAGATCTGCAGTTCCAAGGTGCACAAAAGATCATGAATGGACAATTGAGTCTTGTATCTGGGGCAGTAAAGAGCGTGCATGCGTATATGAATATGTGAGCCACTTTGTTGCTTCTGCTCGACTCCTGCAAATCTTAAGGATCCGTGATCTGATCTATAGGTCCAACCACTCCTTCGCACTTTCCAACGGAACGTCAGTATCAACATGTCCTGCCGCCTTAGGTTGGTTTATGAATCTCTAGAACTTGACATCGGCTGAGCGTAGTTGCAATCAGGATTTTCATTTGCAGGCGGCACGACGTGAGTTATAGCTTCCCTAACTAACATTGAATTCGTAACGTCTCTAATCTCATTTGGAAGTGATGGTCCAGGTGCCTTCGATTTTGTCCAAGGTGACAACTCAACAACCCAGTACGACCTATCTTTTAGCTGAATCCCACGTATGATGACGACTTACGCAACCCGCATTAACCCAGGAATCCACTTTGGGAGATCGTCAAAGGTACACTAACCGCGAATTCTTCTCTAGTCTGCTTTGAACTTATAATGGATCATTTACCATAGGTGTCGTGACTCCCCTTCCATCTGACGAACAGAAGGCCTGTCAAAGTCCTAAACCCATTTTACTGAACACTGTGCGTCCGGGAACCAATAGATACAGTGATATGCTATGTTGATGCTATTTCCAGGGATTCGCCCATACACCTTATGAGTGGTCTCCAAGCACCGTTGATGTGCAAATGCTTCGCGTTGGGAATCTTGGTAAGGAATCATGATCTCCGGTCGCCCATAGGCTCATCACCGGAAATCGTCATAGTAATGCTCATCATGCCTGGTAAGCCTTTTTCTGTCTCTGAAGTCAAATTATCACTAATGTATGATGGTCAGGTGAACTAACGACAATGGCTGGCAGGAGAATAAGGTTTGTTTTTCTACTTCACCAATCCTACTTGATACCGAATTGTTCGAATCGTGGCCCATATTCTTTTATTTTGTCGTGCGCCACACCTGGGACTTACTCAAATTCTCCTCCTTCTATTCTCCATTTAGGGAGGCGCTTCGGGCTAAACTGATTTCGTCTGGTGTTCTCGATGAGGAAGCATATGTTGTTATTGTGGGTCCTGCAAATACGTACGCCCATTATGTCACAACTCCGGAAGAATATGCAGCCCAGCGTTATGAAGGTGCAAGCACTATTTTCGGACAGTGTGAGTAGTGCCCGACGTACCGATACCAGAATTGTGGCGTTGACTCGATTCAAGGGACGCTTGATGCCTATATTGACAAATATTCGAGCATGGTGCAATTTCTGTCAGCCAACGCATCCGGCACGCCTTCGTCTGATGCACCTCCAGCGGAGCAGACCTCCAAGGCTATCTCTTTGCAAGTCAGTAAATTCTGTCAACTTAGTCATGCAACCTATAACACACGATTCCAGACAGGCGTTGTCTTTGATGCTCCTCCTATCGGGCAGCAATTTGGTTTGGTAGTCACTGACGTTAGCTCAACGCCATATCACGCAGGAGATGAAGTTCATGTCCAGTTCATCGGGGCTAATCCAAGAGTGAGTTCTTGAGGCTAAACTTGTTTGCAATCACATATCAGGACCAGAACAATCTCCGTCTTGAGAGTACCTTCTTAGCAATCGAAAACTTGGTCTCTGGAAACCAATGGAGTACTGTGAAGACGGATTCGCACCCTTCTACCACCTATCGCTGGACCAGGACCAATACGGTATGTCATCCTGATCTGGACTGGTTCTCTCCACTGAATTACATAAGGTTTTGGGAACAAGTGTCGTGGATATAACTTGGTGCGTCCGTTCTACTGGTGTCCAACGACAAGCTGACAAACTGATTAATCAGGACTATTGAGAGCGACACCCCTGGCAAGTTATCCATGCCCAGATTAATCTCCTGTTACTGAGATATCTTCATGTGTAGCCGGGTCCTACCGTGTCAGGTATTTTGGTGACTCAAAACCCCTCATTGGCTCTATCTCTTCCTTCACCGGCACATCTGGAACTTTCACTGTTGCTTAAGATGTGCGCAAATAAAGTTGTAAATTACGATTATCCACAGTAAAGAAATTCTTTCAACAATGCCACATCACTTGTCTGCATGAATTATCACTGTACATTGAAATGCATTGGACAGGCTGCTTGACATTCTATCAATGAAGGTCATGAATCAACTATACATGAACTGTATGTTCAGACTTGGGTTCCGAGATCCAATTGTCTGACTGAGACCATTCCCTTAATTGAAGCAGAAAGAAACTTTTTATGCTTATAATTCTGAGTGCTCATGTATTCATTGACAGATCAATACGAGATAATGGGTGCGAGTTGCAAGGCAGTCGACAGTATCATCGGAGTTCGCGAGAGGAAATTGAAAATTTCATAATGTGGTGTTAGTAACAGGGTGTGCCACTTCCAAGTCATTGTCGTAATGGGCGCTTTAATGTCTGCGCCTAGAAGGCGGATCTCGGCGGACAAGTCTGAATACTAGCAGTGAAGCTAGTACTAATAATTTCACCTCACTCCATTCAAGGAAGAATTTACGTGATTTTTGATGGGATGAAGCAGACTCTAAATGGAAAGAAGGCATCTTTATCGCTGAGTAACCGTTATATACAAAAGTGGGATGCCATAGTTGTCAACCCAGGACAAAGGAACCGACGAAAAGCGTACTTTGAATCCTGAACCGAATTAACGCCACTACTTTACATCGGGACCTCTTTCCCTCCTCAGAGTTTGGCGCAGACCCCTGCCCTGAGCCGAACCTTATCGTTAGAACTGAGAATCCGGTGAGCCCTAAATATGCACATATTGATACCTATGAATGGTGAAGGATTGGTGGACTTTGATGCGACGAAGATTTAGTTTCAGAAAGTCGTCCCATCTACATCTATACACCAGTTCTATCACCTGAGCATTGTTCATTCGGATTTTCCAACTTTTTTTCTGAATATTGACGTCAAAATCTTTTTCTGGTGGAGGTAGGGGACGTGGTCTGCGCTGAAGACAAGAGGATCGCGTATCTAAATCAATCCTCCTGGTTGTTAGAGGGAGACAGTCCGTCTGTTTTATTGCTTCTTTTATCTCACATCATTGCACACAAATAAAACCGTAGGATACGAATGTTTGCTATTGTAGTTGATTCCCGTCTTACTGGAGCCTCTGAGATCCATTCTATTCTTTATCTTTGCGCTACCCACAAAGAGCTCTGAAACATTTTCGTACCCTTCAATCTGGCTGATGAAAGTGATGATATCATGACCGGATAACAATTACACCACTTATTCAGCTGGTAACCCGACTAATTCCTGATCCCAGCATTTTAAAGTTATCAATAACGTTATACTCGCTTCCGAGCTGCCGTTGATGGGAATTGTGTTTTACCTCTGAGGATCATCAAGTCCAACCTTTTATATACATAGATGTCTTCAAGAGAGCAACCTTCCAAATACTAGAGATATAAGATAACACGATACAAGACGGAGATATAAGAAGGAGAAAGCGTTTGAACGGAAGTGGAAGGCGACAATGAGGAACCTGAATGTGAGCTGGTGCTGATATGTCAGTTCAAGACAGGATACAAGATCCAGGTGAGGAGTCAATTGGACTGTGAAATAGCTAACGGTCTATTTTTAAGGTCTTTGGAGGTGGCAACACGGAGGAAACAAGTGCTCACCTTGGGGACAGCAGTGATGTGGGAATGGGATGTAGTGATCAGTAAATTCACAGTTACACAGCCTATGGCCATACAGTAAATTAGCTTTATCCAGGAAAAATCAACAATCAACAATGGAGAGGATGTCAACCAGGCCAGAGGATGATGCAAATCCTTCGGATAATGCTTCGCTAGAAGTTGACGTGGCAGGAGAGTGTATTATCCATTCTGTGGCTAGATATTCATTAAGACCGTATAGGTCTATTGCCTTGTCTTCAAAAGATAGGAGCCCCGCGAAGGCGTCGGAGCCAAAAGAGAGCAAAGCACCGGGCTCAAAGTCGTTGATGGAGCTTTCCTGAACCATGTGCTCATTGCAAGTGAGGTTGTCCATTGAATCAGCGGTTGCGTTCGTACCCGTTGGAATATAAAGGGTAAATTGATAGGCAGCGGAAAATATGGGCGAAGACGTATCATGATAAGGCTCTCGAGTGACTTTTTGAATGATAGTGAATTTGGTGGGATCTATGGAGTGAATGTATCAGTGGCGTAGCTCATCCCAGTTGTACAAAGAAAGGCGCACCCGGGGACTTGCAAAGTTCGCTCCAGAATGCAGGAACAAGCTTTGTACTGTATAGAAGTTGACCCTTAGCAGACCCTGGAAGTGGTCCAACAAATGTCATATCTGTTACTTCTGTGTGGACGATACTGGTTCGAGTCCGGACTATAAAGTGGCTTTTTGCTATCATTGATGAGGACGCCACAAGTGTGACCGTTGGATCGATATCACGTATGTGGCGTGGACATTGAGAAGCCCTGATGACGTTGGTCTCTGAGCTTGGGGGCATATGCAGGACTTGCTTGCCATCTGATCCTATCGGCGCGTCTTCAGGAAGAAGATCGATGTAGATAATATTACTGAGCTCTTCATCGCGCCCGAGGCCACCAACGCCTCTGTACAGAAGGTTTTGAAGAGTGGCGTGAGCTTCTGTGGGGGTCGCAGGGGGTGACGCATCGCTGTTCGACTCGCTATCTGAAGTAGCACCGGAGAAATTAAACAGTGCAAGTCCGGAGGATTGCTTTTGGGGACAGTGGGGCACCAGTTTTTTGAGTACTATTCAAAATAAATGACATATTCAGAGCAATGAAAGGGGCTGACTGACGTTGCCTTCCCCCGCAAGTATCCCGTAGTTGCTGGAGCCTACTGCCAACTTGCTTTGCGGTGCGACGTTTACCCGTCTTTTGAAAGATATAGTTTGAGATAAACTTATTCCGCCAAGGGAATCTTCCCAAAATGATTGTTTCTCGAGAATTGTTGGGAATGTACTGTTCAAGTCCTGTAAGCTGGTGAGAAACCCGGTCAGCCATAAAGCTGATGGTACTATACCTTCAACCAGTGCAGCTTCAAGTTCGGGTGGCCAAACAATTTCTCCCCCTTGCTGGGTCTTCCAGCTCTTACGGCCTCTGACAATTGAGTTGAAGACATCCTGAGTTTTTGGATCAGGGAAAGGACAGGAAAAAACAGATGTAGAAGATGAGGCAGGAGGTGGCGAAGAGGGAGGACACTGCAGTAGAGATGATTGAGCACGGTGAGGCAGTGAGGAAGGCATGTCTGATGAAAAGAGTAGGCACTGAGGTACAAAAGCCGGGGGTTATATCCCAGTTACCTAAGTATACGGGTATCCAAGATTTCCGTAGGAAGGAAGCGCCATCAACTGATCTTATTCGGTTTCAGTACCTCACAAGAAATGGTATCTCAAGATGGGTGCCCCGGGAGGCAAAGGCTGCTGCCGGAAGCCACTAGTGAGAATAGCAAATCAGGTTCATCACTTCAGTTTCATCTCTACCAGATCGACCGATCTCGTAAACATCTGTCAAGTGACGGAAACTGCGAATAAAGTTGTTTGTTTTCGGCTCTATCGGGAAGGGATATAATTCGCGAAAGCATTTGGAAAATGACCTTTTTACCATAAATGGTATCCAGATTCATCTAGATTGCACAGCCACCCGGTATTGGGCCTAATGCGGGGCCATACTTGGGCAATAGCACGCGAATTTCCGAGATTGTGATAAATACAGTACACAGGTAATGATTCCAGGTCCAGGAAGACATTATTTATCAACTTTAGATCTTCGTCAGCCAGATATGAAATCAATCCCATTTCTTTCACTTTTGCCGCTACTATGTTGACTTGCGTGGCGTAGAAGCAACCGGCGTAATGATTGCGTCGGGTCACAATAGCCGGTAGGATCGGCTTGGAATTATTGTTAGCCACTGAAGTTATCTGTTCAGCACACTTTAATCTGGTTATCTAAAAGAATGTGGTGGCTTGCAAAATACAGGAGATAATCAAGTATATTGAAACACTCCCAAGAGCCAAGTCGGTAATTCCTGCATAAGGTGTACAGCTCCGTTCAGATTGGTCAAGGAACCAAGAACCCATAAATCCTTCTGTTCATATACTATGTAGAGTGGATACTGTTCAAAAAAGGTTTCAGAAGTAATATTGTCTAAAATCGGCTTGTCTTTATCCACACTCGTGTCGTGATTCTACTAAGCAAGATATTGCGATTCGTTCGGCAATTGTAGATAATGAGAATTGAGCTTCGTGATACTGCTAGATCACGCTGGATAAAGCATATTTTACAAGCAGCTCAAGGCTGCCACGCTCTTGCTACCAATGTGAAAGGTAATAATATATCTGATGCAATAGGCATGTACCTTGGATTATCTTACTCTCGAAGCTTCTCTTTCTGTTCGGCATACAAGTTCACCGAGCCGACATACTCCCAGATCGTTGAATCTCCGTGAGAAGATAAGCGCCGAAAACCTGTACTTTCCGACGCAAATTAGTCAGAAATTAAAATTCGATCAATCACCGCCCAATAGATATGACATACATGGTCGCGCGGGCCGTCAGTCGCATTTGGCTACAAGCTCGTCGAATAGGGGACTTCCGCGGATTTATAATCAACCCTATTCGACGACGACGAGTCCTCCATGGACTCTTCGATTCCAAAACGAGATCGAGAATCAGCGGAGAGGAGCACTGCATGCGACAACTGGAGTGGTAAGGCATTTACTATCACTCCAATGCTTCCAGCACGCGTGAGGATCAAGAATTCGTTATTTTAGGCTCCACGGCATTCCGTCTTGTGGTTTGAACCTGATGCTTAGTGCTCCAATAAAAATGCCCGATCCGAATCAATGCTAGATCTAATGTATACTATGGTCAGAGTCCTCCAAAGGACTGTGTCGACTCTTTTCTTGTATGCCCAAGAGCTATTATTGCGACGAGTGACCGGAACGGAATAAGAAGCTGTGCTCATTGGCCACGTCAACGCATTATCTCAGGTCCCCACGCCACGCCGCCGCCGCCATTGCGGGACGCGGTATTCGGGACCAAAAGACAGCGCTGCCGACAGGAATAGAAAAGTTAGTGACATGTACTTCTCTTCCTTCCCCCCACAAAAGCCTATCATCATTTACTGAGAACTCGTTGTCGTTCATTTGCCCAATGCCTTCCCGGCGTAGCCGAGTTAGCCGAATATGAATATTAATCTATTAAAGGTCTTCACCTAAGCCTCAACTTTAACATGCAAGGGTACACATAATGGTACTATAAAGCTAGGATTTGTCATCGCTTTTTTTTTTGCTTACAGCCGATTCCTGGGAAATTAATTGATGAAATTCTATTTCTCACTAGTCGATCTTCAAAGTATGATGTACTAGTACATGGCCTTCCCAGGAAGGTGGAGCTGCTCGGAAATCAGACTCTCTCGATAGATGGTCGATGCCTCGACATTACCACAAGTTTATTGCTCATGTATCGCTAAATTAACGCCTAGATCAACGACTATAGAAGGCGGAGATGGATACGTTGGGTCATAGACTTCTTACAGTATGTGAAATCCGCCGAAGTGCATTCATTCAGTTGAAGGGCTCATTCTGATTTACGACTCATAGAATACAAATATGAAAGATTGATTTTGAATTCTGATCATGGATGCAGGAAAAATACAATGACATAGACTGCGTTCTAGCCAGTGGGACACTGCCAAACAAAGGTGGCTGCTGGCCCTGTGTTATGTCCCGTGTGATAAATCCAGAGTCACCGTAGCAGTCAATGTCAGAGTAATGAATCGGCCGTAGGTGTGCACAAAGGCAGTTCTCTTATGGCTACTTCTAGATTTTGACTGACGAAGGAAGTCAAGGATATCGAAACTTCCATGTCCCTAGCCCCGGAAAAATTTGAAATTCACCATGAGATACATGCACATCAAGCACAGTACACATACCACCTTTGCTAGGCGTGGACAATCGTGAATAAATTCTTTGTCAATTAACGAGTATGTGATTAATATCCATAGCAGTCTAGTAGCGAATCTGTATAGTGGTCGAACTCAAGACAGGAACACAAAGGAGAGTCGATTAACAAGATACTTCTTTCTAGCGGCCATGCTTGCCGTCGCCATATTTTTCACAATCCTGCCCTGAAAATTGTGAAACATTTGACAGTCGCCGCTGCAGAAGCACCAATCGCTTATTCGAATTTGACTGCAATCATTGAGTCCATGTGGATAATACCTACAGACGATGTGCGACAATCTGTCAGTCGAAAACACGTCTTGACCGGACCTGTTGTTCTAAGAAGCCGTCCATCGTGTTGGAATATCAAGCGCTACACTAAAAATAAGTTAGGTTTCATCTCCTGATGATCAAATGTTTCATTTTTTCATTCTTTGACGGCAAAGAGACATAAATACACCTTCGAGACGCGTGAGCACACCATCTACAATTGCCCACTATACGACAAATCCTGGAGATTAATAGACGCAACTTTAAATTCCCACCTTCCTGGACCTAAATCCTAGCGCATTCTGCTTCCAGGACAACATATCTTAGGCCATCTGTTCCCCTCTTGTGCAATGTATTCCAAGCCTTCCAGCCTGCATAGCTACTTGTCTCATAAAAAAAACCCTTTTTTCCCCTTCTCTTTTTTCTCCTCTATTTAAGTAGGTACTCTACCACGGACTGCCAACGAGCCCCGTGTAATAAATTGTTGAATTAAAAAAAGAGACATAAATATAAGTAGTTGAGACGAGACTCGTTGTGCGTTTGCATCGAGTTTTCACCCCCATTTTTGCTCGTAGCTTAAGCGTGACCACTTATCACTTGCATTTGGCTAAATACAAGCGTGTGGAAAATATCTTGTTCACACAAGAAATTCCATGTGTTGGCGTCTTGAGGGTCATTTCGCATCCACTAATATGTTAGAATAGTGAAATATATCAACGACATTCTGTGCCGACGAACTACCACATGGCTGTATATCATTATTGTTGGAGAGGCGCAACACTCAAAGTTGTGTTTTATTTTTATCTGCTATTTCCTTCTACGGCCTTTTCTCCGGTTGCCAAAAAGCTAGTCTCGGCACAACCTTTTTAGGGTGTGCCAGTCGTCTCATTTTTGCAAAACTATATAGTTATTTAGAATGGGTACCTCTTACAAAAGAATACAGAAATTTTTCTCCGAGTAAATCAATCTAACAGGGCTTCATTCATCAGGGATACCGGTATACTTCTGAAAGAGAAATAAATATCTCCATAATGGCATGTTAAGCCTGCAGGGATATCGAAACCCCTTCCGATTGTGTTACGTCTAGGATTAGGTTGTACATTGTTAATGAGATGGATGGCTAGGGTTGAAAGCCTCTTCACAAGAAAAGTAAAATTATATAATGAATGAAGACAAATACTTATTCCATAGAAAGCAGGATATTTTCCTAACAGACTAGCACAAGATGTATATTGACAAGACTGGAAAAATCAAGACCGCACAGAAGTGATCGCAAATTGGCGGAGCTTGGACCAAACTCGTTAGAGCAATCCCTGCTCATGATCTTGCCAGTAGTTGGTTACTCAACCTTGTGAGTTCAATGTTTTGGTCGAGTAAGAGTTATACCGAGTACCATGGTGATAAGTTTTGCAATGCCATAAGTTGGTCCCTCCTTTGACCGTCTATTACAGGCGAAGTCACGTAGATCACCATTCTCTGATAAAATCATTGTTATTAACATACATTGATCGCGATAGACAGATCTGCAGCGAGAAATGTAATGAGACAGACCCCCAGGAACAGTCTGACGACTATCTACAGACCCTAGCTCAAGAGGCATCGGATCAAGGGATGTCTTCAGCTGAGAAAAGGCACATCTTTGTATACCTTCCGGATCAAAATCAGCACTGAGTCCTTCTGAAAGTCCATATCTCAATTGAAAAAGGCCACGGAACAACTCAAAGGGTTGAAGGGTTCATAATTGCTTTGCTTAACTTCAGCCTTGAATCCAAAATCTCCATGTTCATGATCAACAAATATTCTGACTCTTGTTAGCACAAGTGACCAAATGTAAACTCAAGTAAACCAATGTGTTCAGTAAGGTTTTCGGTTTACCATTTGAGCTTAGTCTAACCCAGACAAGGCTCTGCAGACTGTTGACCCTATCAACATGATCTCATGTTGACATATACATATAAGGTCTCACCATCGGCGGAGACTTTGAAGTTCAGGGAGCAATTTTGTGGTCGTAAATTATCAGATCCTTTCATGCAGACGACACTTCCTGTTGGTGAGGCGCAAGTTCTATTATCATCTTTTTTTTCCTTTTTAGGGCACAAAAGCACGATCGCGTTGCATTTTCCGGCTGGACTCCATGCCGTGTTCATCATATTGGATATGATAAAAAACTATAAACTGTGCCTGATGAACTCGCTCGATCAGTAGTTGTACTTCTT
>Ga0153947_1000445_pt1 | contig 20152 bp, 19 predicted proteins | sample TSNJ031MetaG_FD_104697 | JGI IMG/M metagenome (GOLD analysis project Ga0153947, IMG submission 104697) | Attine ant fungus gardens microbial communities from New Jersey, USA - TSNJ031 MetaG | ecosystem: Host-associated > Fungi > Mycelium > Unclassified | place: USA: New Jersey, Wharton State... | reverse complement strand
CGCAGAGTTCTGAGCTCTCTTTGACTCGGTGGAAATTGCTCAATATCTCCAGACACCTCTCCTCATTCTCTATATGTGTGTCTCTCTCATACTCTGTCGCCAGCATGCTGCATACGATCATCGATCTAGAGCCAGGATTGCTCTCATGACTTGTATTACTTTGACAAACTTTATCCATCTACATATGATCAATTGGTCAATCTTCAGACAGGCCTTCTTGCTTCCAAAAATTGGATTCATGTCATATCTTGCTCGTAAAAGACCCTTCACTTCCCACTACATTCTCAAATGACTGCCCCCGGATTCTGATTTTCTTCGTAATCCTGATTCTTCATATGAATGTCACACTCCATAGAAGTTCGTTCGCCGATCATAGCAAAGCCTCAGAGAATCATGTACAGTGCATATTCCATTCAACTTGAGGTCTGTGCCCTTGAGGATCGTCATCTGACATTTTCTAAGTAGGACACGCTTGAAAAAAAAAGAGTAAGTTTGATTGAAAGTGTTCATCCTTTCTGGACTGGTAGCTACATCTGCTTTCCTTGTCCTTGTATTTATTAAAGCCTACTCTCAGCACTGGCACTAACAATCTTCATGCCGTCATAGATATACCTAGAGTCCGAGGATCCTCAAATACTATTGCCGCTGTTCGGCCCGATTGATCCAAGTCGACAACGGCTGTGGGATTATTGTTTTAATTTGTCTACATGAATGATCCTAACCAAAAGATTTGGAACATGTGTTGCATGACCCTGATACATTTCTATACGTACTTCGGGCAGTCATACGTGTTAATGGATTTCTGACGACGGCTGACATTTTGGGACATGTAGCTCCCCCAAACAGGACCTAACTATCTGCCCTTTTCTGTACTAGTCTCAGTGGCTAGCTGTGATTAATCATACATGAATAAAACTCGATGAGGGTCTAGAGCTCAATAAGTATAGGAGGGACAGACTCGATCCCCAGGAACATGTTCTGTCCTCCAACAGAGTATGCTAGTTTTTTTATCAAGGTGCTTTGGCATAGATGCCTCCCAACATAGTGATGAATACACAAACTCTCTTATCCAACCGCCACTGGTACTCTTCGGGAATGGCCGGAGCCATTGTAGTTTCTAACATTATCCACTCACGTGAATCCCTTCCCAGTACACAGGGCTCATTGGCGATATCACATTTACCATCAGTGTGAGATAACAGACCCGAGCAGGCAAGAAGCAAAGGAAGCATGTATAAATGGCGCTCAAGAAGACTATGTATCGAATTCCACTTAAACGCCAACTAATCGAGACCCGGATCTCATGTTGCCAGCACATTGCTGACAGCCTGTGAAAATGGGTGAAAGTGCTCACCGGTCCAGCGCTCAAAAATGTTCCCGCTCACTCAATCTTAACGCAGCTGAAATGTTTTGGTATAGTTTGCGACATCTTCTTGTGGGCTTCTCTGATCCAAACATCCCCTTTCAATATTAGTAGGATATCACTTGACATGAAGACACGAAGCCTTTTGCGGGAATTCTTCCTTGAGATTATGTGAAAGTCGGACTTGTGGATCCAGGTTTCTCGAAGATTCCCTAATTAAGTATGTGTGAGTAACGCAGTGCGGTTCGGCGAGTGGCCAAATACAACTTGTTACTCTATATTAAACTGAATAATGATGATAGCGATTCTTGGCTGTTCAGAGACAACTTTCCGGCCAGGTAAAGGATACGTGGAAAGCTTAAAGAATTCAGGAAACCATCATCTGTCACATGCGGACCCATTTCACGGAGCGCCTCTTGAGGATACAGGAATCATGCTGCCCTTCTGACCTTGGTCTTGGCTGTATTCATTGATTCTAATTAGAATTCTTGCATCTGGTGTTGATCGTTCACACAACCTATCCAGTTATTGGAGATTCCATCATCGACATTCTTTTCTTATTTGCTCTGTGCTGAACACACTAATGCTTCAGCCGCTCCTATCTACAACCCTTACATATGAATTTAGAATTGTTAACTCTCAGCCTGTATTTCTAGAAAAGAGAGATCCCGCGGTATAGCATTAAATCACTAAGATGAACAGGTCTGTGATTGCACCGGATGGAGTACACGCGTCGTGATAAGTTGAAGATTGACCATCAACGTATCTTATTTGTCTTATTACGACCGCATTGTAGCGGTAACATGTCCTTGACAGTCGGGACAACCCGGACTATGACGGATTTGAATTTTCAGGGATCATGCTGCAATGGAAAACTGGTACAGGTCGAGTGTTTCCATTTTTCAGATCGAAAAGAGATAGGCGATGCCGCGAATGTTGCATGGTTCACGATACATCCCGAGGCCCCGAGCAGAAAACTATGCTGCGATTACTGCACAGAAACTTTTTGTGCTGTCTCCATTGCACATATTGCTTCATCAAAATGAAAATTAAACACTCTGAAAAAAGTCCGGCATCGGGATTTTCGGTCCGTATTTGTGCAATCACCTTATGAAACTGCGACACGCTTTCTAATCTATCTGCAAAGTTGTAACTCAAAGGTGCCCCTTTTTTCCCGTCAATTGAAATGTAACAGGCGCGCGTCTTGTTTGGCGAAGACAAATGCGGAGCTAAAACTCGTAATTAACCTCCAGTCCACTGTTCCGGTCCATAGCCGAAAACCAGCCCTATTCTCCATGTGCGTGCAATGTATCGTCAGTGACCTTACACCTCACGCCCTTTCCGTACTGGTCTGAACGGCAAGAAAGATCCGGTGAAGACGACAATTTCCTTTGAGAAATCACGACAAAAGAACCGCCGGTGAGAATGTCCTATTTCTACGCCGTACCGAGAGCCGACAGCGACAGGAGAATTGGAGAGAGACATCGGTGTAGGAGCTCCCGAGATTTTTCGAATGAGCCGCAAGAAATTTACATGAGACAAACGCATTCCAGAAAAGCACCAAAACGTGGGCTCCTCATTTACCGGACTAAAGTCTAAATGTAGGCTATACTGCTTTAAAGCTTATTGGAAGAGGTGCAAGCTTGGGAAGGGAAGAATCTTCTCCTGCTACAGTCAAAGCGGCTTTGTGACACAACACCAGTGGCTTCACATATAGATCATTGGCTCCACAGCGCTGTCCTTAGAAGAGTTCTTAACCATCTGGACTGTACGACGAAGCTCACTATTGGTGGCCAGGTCGCGGAGCTTCTGAGCGACGTGTAAGGCAAGAGGTGCCTACAAAGTGGACCTTCTCGGAGTAACTTCGCATAGAAAGCAAGCAAGGAACTGTGAATCTTTTTTCCCCTGCAAGATTCATCTTACTGCCTCCAGGTGGTTTCACCACTACGGTGATTATTACATCCCAAGACCAAGAATTTTTATCAGTAACCTGAACCCGGCTCACTTTCTCACTCGCGGAATTCAGATCAGACAACTATATTTGCTTACAAAATTCGCAGTGGCATATCTCTGTAGATACTTAGGAGTAACCTCCATTTTTACTTTGTCTACAAATTTAGGCACGTTCGCTCTCAGAGCAACACGACTCTATTCAACGACCCATCCAACCCTATAGATTAAAGGAGTGGTCAGTAAATCGACCAGACATCAACAGATACTCCGGTGAATAAAGAATAACAAGTAAACAGTGGTCTCTCATCGGCGATGAAGGATGGAAGAACCGCAGGCCACGAAAGAAAAGGTTAGCACTATCAGAACCAAGTGACGATGCGAGTGATCAGTGGAATCGATACCTATTCAAGGTACTTTCCAAACATCTAGATAGATGCTGAACCGCGCCTATTCGCAGGCTACTAGGCCGCGTGTCATTAGGCTCGGCCTTCATCTATCAGCCCTCCCCGGACATTTTCTAGCCCATTTTAGGATATGAGCATGTTGAGCATGTTTGGGGCTTGCAGCAAGCTCTGAGTGAGTGGCAATATGAATGGAGTATCAACGTCACCGGAGATAGCAAATTCAGGGAAAGAAAGGGTCAAAAGAAGAAGTGCCAGGTGAAACGAATGAGCGAGATGAGTCTACTCTGCGATCTGCGGCGGTTTGAGGCAAGTGAGAAGTGGAGTTGCTTCGGACAAAGAAGCATTCGGCCTCAAAACTTGGTACGACGACATCATTATGCGTTCATCGCTACCGATAAAAAAAAAGATGGAAAAGATTGAAAACGTCAGAGTCAGCTCACCCCATCGACGACCAGCAGTTCGCCGCAAACATATTGACTCGCACGACTGGCGAGGAAGACCGCAGGGCCGGCAAAGTCTTTTGGGTGACCCCAGCGACCCGCTGGGATCCGCTCCGAAATTTGTCGAAACCTCACAGGATCAGTTAAATGCTTCTTGTTCCTACGGATATTTCCATCAGTCAACGAGAGAATAAAAAGGCAAGTTCAAGGGCAGTGAGAAGGCATGTTTCGGGGGCACGCTTGAATTATCAAAACCAACAATGAAAATTGAGAAAGAAATATGTAAAGGTGTTTGGATGCTGTGCTGTTCGTGAAATAAAACATCTTGGTATGATTTCTCCTGGCATTTATGTTTAGGAAACCATGGTCGAAGATAGGAACACTTCCAAGACGCGTTTGATCCAGACGTAGTGTAATTATCGGAACCAAGGGCAAAAGAACTGAATGTTGGATTGAGGTCCGGATATCTAATCATGGCGTTAGTCCTCTGTAAACACATGGCATAATGCCCTGCTGACGAATGCTCACTGTGAAATCAAATACTCATAATGCAAGTGACAAGCAAGCGTAAAGAGTAATCGAGAAATTATACCCACATATCCGTAGCGATATACCCAGGGCAAATGCCGTTGACTTGCACGTTGTGTTGACTCCACTCGTTGGCAAGTGATTTCGTGAGCTGTCCAAGGGCACCTTTGGCGGCGGCATACGCCGGAACAGTGATACCACCCTGGAAAGTGAGCAGGGAGCACATATTGATGATCTTGCCGCGTTTCAGAGGAACCATGTGTTGGCCTGCAGCTTGAGCCAGGATCCAACACGCCTTGAGGTTAACAGCGATAACCTAGAGGCGTAAAGTCCAATTAGCTGAAGCAGAAACAATGAAGCCCGGGAGCACTTACATCGTCCCAATCATTTTCCGGAAAATCTACGGAAGGATTACGACGCTGGATACCTGCACAATTTACCAAAACGTGTATATGACCTCCCATGACCTCCACGGCGCGAGAGAAGAGGCCACGAACTTGATCCATATCCTCGAGGTCACAGTGGATGATGGTAGCAGATCCTCCAGCATCGATAATCGCATCGTAAGTATCTTTATTTTCGAGGCTATCTGGAGCTGGGTGCCGCTGCACAAGACACATATTTGCTCCTGCCTGAGCGAGAGCAAGGGCACAAGCAGCACCTATGCCGCGTGTTGAGCCCGTGATAAGAACATTACTACCGTGAAGTTCGAAAAGAGAGAGGACTGATACGTCTGGAGTCGGATCCATAGGGAACACAAATGAGATTAATTAGTGACCGACTTTTAAGTAGATTACTAGGGTCGGGCCGGCCAGAGTGCCAGATAGCCCCACGTGGGAAGACCAACTGGGATCTGACGACAGAACCCGACTTGGGAAAAAGATCCTATCGAGGGTGACGGATGCCATGAGCGACACAATCGAGATCTGGGGTCTGTCGGACTGTCGGACCGGTTAGGTGTTCTTCATTTATCGACGACTGTCGAAATGTATTTAAATGCGTCAAATCCTCCTCAATTCAGCCAACCCAACCATGTTTATTTCTTCACTCCCCACACAACAATATGCTGCTGTTCTATACTCCGCCAAGGACCTTCGCCTCGAGCAACGTCCTCTCTGGCATCCCAAGCCCGGCTACGTTCAAGTCGAGGTCAAGTCGACCGGTCTTTGTGGAAGCGATTGTATGTTTTTGTGATCTATCTGGGTCTCTCTTCTGACAGATCCATAGTACATTATTACAAACACGGTCGCAATGGTGATTTTGCAGTTCGCCAGCCTCTCGTTCTCGGTCATGAGGCTGCAGGTATCGTGACCGCTGTAGGCGCTGGTGTTGCCGACTTATATGTTGGTCAACGCGTCGCCATAGAGGCCGGTATCATGTGCCGTGACTGTAATTTCTGTAGAGACGGCCGCTATAACCTCTGCAAGTCCATGCGCTTCTGTAGTAGTGCTTCCGCCTTTCCCCATGTTGACGGTACTCTGCAAAGCCGGATGAATCACCCTGCCCACGTCTTACATCCGTATGTTCTTGTTAAAATTCTTCATCAGCTAATACAAATATTTCTCAGCTTGCCTGCCAATTGTTCATATGAAAAAGCTGCTCTCGCAGAGCCCCTCTCTGTTCTTGTTCACGCTTCACGACGGGCCGGTCTCACCAAGGGTCACTCCGTCCTTGTCCTGGGCACAGGTGCTATTGGTGCTCTTGCGTGTTGTCTTGCAAAAAGTCTGGGAGCTTCTCGTATTGCTGCTATCGATATCAACGAGTCTCGCCTGGATTTCGTCAGGAGAAATGGCTTTGCCCAACAGGTCTTCTGCTTCCCTCCTACTGATAAACCAAGAACAGCTGAAGAGCAACTTCGCAAAGCAAAGGAGAATGCCTCCATGGCTTTGTCTGCCTTCGGCAAAGATGATGGTTTTGACATAGTCTTTGAGTGTTCTGGTGCAGAATTGTGTATTCAAATGTCTGTCTATGTGAGTATTATCTGTTAATTTGCTACCTCGTTGAGTACCATCACACGACATTTGCTTGGATTCTGATTTTCTGTCCGGTTCACTGTTGTCCTACGAACCTTTCTCATTCTCGATTCGATACTTTCATTCATCCTCGAATCGACACCGAAGGAAGCAATCTGACATATCCTTTCCCCAGGCTGCCATAACCGGTGGCAAAGTTATGCTCATCGGCATGGGCACAAGAAACGTGATGATGCCCTTATCTGCAGCTGCTTTGCGTGAAGTTGATATTCACGGCTCCTTCCGCTACGCAAACACTTATCCAACAGCTCTCGCCCTTCTTAGTTCAGGTCAACTAGAAAATGTCGAGAAGTTGATAACACATCGGTTCGGGCTTCAGGATACCCAAAAAGCTTTTGAAATGCTTGAGCGGGGAGTGGATGAAAGGGGCCAGCTGGTTTTGAAGATCATGGTCGGCCAAAGTTAGTTCTGCCAAGCCTAAATTTTCCTCGTGTTTTCCCACGTTTCCCCGCACGCATCAAGAATGAATTTCGGTCCGGACCATCATTGATAACTTTGGATCCATCCTCGCATCGCATTTTATGCTAATTCCCTATCTCGCCTTCATCTTGATAGAGCTTCAGACTCACATATATGTTCTAGTGAATGTACACTTGCGTAGCTTCTCTGGTATTCGTTCACACCTTACAGTTGATACCTATACTTCTACTGAATCGCACAATAAATCTCTTTTCTACCTTTGGCTGTATGGTCCTATCATTCAACTTCCCGAATCGAGTCTTGTGACAACGATCATAAGGAAAAAAGGTGGCATCCTTTTCGACCCGATAATCGCAACGCACAGAAATCTGCAAACCTCAATTGACTCAATAATGGAGAAAAGATCCGCAGTTTCTCAGTTTGGATACTATCACAAGGGTATGACCGGTGTCCCTGGGAGTCATGAATATATTGCAATAGACAAGGCATTTATCTTCATTATATGGTTGGCTTTTGGAAAAGCGTAAATGATGCATGAAGATTCTTGTGACTTTCATCACCAAAACCCTTTGTCACAGTGTCACCACTGCCACTATTACTACGAGTTGTAGTTGACCAGCTCTGGATCAGGACTATGATAAATTGAGCCTTTTTATAATGAATTTTAAATTGAGTGCAGACTATGCCACGATTGGCAGTTCGGGCCGGTATTCAAGAAATCCTATCAGGATACTCGATACGGTACGTGAAGCAACAATGGTTTCATCTACTTGGAGGATGTGATGAAGTCTTCATATCATACTGAACTTACAGGGAAATCATCCGTAAAGAAGAGCTGTTGGTAAGTGAATGAGTGGCTGCGGGTCGCGGCCACCGAGATTCCTTGTCTGGTGAAACGAAGTGGTCTCCTAAAAAATATCAATGTGTGATTTTCAATGGTGCGCAAGCCCGACATTCTGAGGATCGTCTTTCATACAGCGTGCAGCCGGTGAATTAAAGATCAAACCAAAAATGGAAATCTAAGATCAGGCTCGGAAATAGAACTAGAATGTAGCGTTCTGTCTTTATGCACATGCACATTCGAATACTTATGCATAAACGAATTGTACCATTGCAGGCGCCGTCTTGGTCAACCTGTTCATCTGGAGGATAATACGTAAGTGATTGTCTGCCTTGTGTCCGTGTCATCTGCTCATGTAGTTTCTGCCGCGGGGTCAAATATGCCATGATCTCATGCTTATCCGGCCTTGGCATTAATGAATTCCTTCTCCATATAACTGGATGGAGTCAGATACTCGATATATATTCACGGAATACTTGGATCCCATGCCCATGAACAAGAGGTTTAATAGTAGTCCGACAGAGCTATGCATATATCAATTGATTTCGATGGCTAGTGCCTGAGGAATTCTGATTCGCTTATTGCCTCGTACGCGCATATCTGGACACAGGAATCGAAAGTCAAAGCTAAAAATCCAACTGTACATCCGGAGCCGTCAAACTCTCTGTCCCCGTGAGGATAACAGTTAATAGGACCAAAAATTTAATTTGGATCCCGGAGCTGAGTGACAAGGATAGGTTTGATATTGTGTCTACATGTGACTTTTGCTTCTATGCACTGTAATGGTCCCAATGGAAAATTACCTTTGCTGGATGCCTGCGATAAAAGATGTTAGTGTGGTGCACTCCTGGGTTTCTGATCGCCAAGCACAAAACTGTCACACGTCAGTCTTCGAAGAACTGCTTGTGCTGATTATTCATGTCATCAGAATACATCATAATGACATCAAGGATGAACGAGATCTAAGGGGTGCATGCATAACAATAGCCTTTCCTTTCGGGATTAGTGAGGCTGAACTTCATGGACATATACGGAACGGCGGCGGCGGACTGAATAGTATACAGTATACATCTCCTTCCCTTCTTCTCGGACGTGAGATCGGCATAGAGATCTATTTATGACGGGTATAAGGACTGGCATACCAATTAGGACTTTCCAGGCATGATTGCAAATTACGAGCCAATGTCTAATTTGATGCACGCTGTGTGGCTTCGAGTTTTGATCTCATAATTGCATTTACTTGTGTCTATCGATGTGGTTTCATGTTGATTCCCTCCGGCTCGATGTTTTCCTTTGAAGGGGAGAAGACGTATGTAACCTGTCACCAGAGGTCAATCATGGTTTGTGCCAAAAATTACCCTAAGTATATATACATGTTCACCCAATTTCAGAGTGTTCTTTTTTCATTAGAACTGTAGGTAGCTACCTGCGTACATATGTGCAGAGAAGGTATCGTCCTGGTCCATGATATTGGAACCTGGGAAAGTCAGCACATACTTGTTCTTTGTTAGTGGGAGAAACACTGGAAGCAGAGAACAAGTGGATCCCTCGCTTGTAATTCTGAAGAATAGAAGGCTTGAGCCTGCATGCGCCATGAACCACAAATTACTTGAGGTTTCTTTTGGGGTGACAGATACTCAGCAGGATTTTCCGCATGACTTCCCTGATTTATCGAGAGATATGAAAGCATCCTGCTAAGTTTTTTGCTGTAATGCTCGAATAGTAGTGGCACAACTCATGTGATATATTCTCCGAATGTCTTATGAGAAAAAGTAATATTTTCGTGGCAACGTATGTTTGACTGATTGATGGATGGTCAGTGTGGGACCCTGAGAACAAAATACTTTCAGCGGAAGCACACCGCGTTGGAGTATTATGTGATCTTCGGCTCGTGTTCGTGGCGTGAGAAATTCCCAGAAGAACTCCGTGGGAGATCTCCCGCCTTAACCATCGTCGCCACTCCATGGACAAAAACAGCCTGAGATACATCACAGCGCCGATGGTTGGTCAATCAGACCTTCCTTTTCGTGTTCTATGTCGCAGGCATGGTGCAACCCTCGCCTACACTCAGATGTTGATGCCAGATAAGTTGCTTAATGAGCAAGAATACCTCGAATACCATCTCAAAGACCTCAAGACTTCAACTGATCTCGCACTAGAGCAACCTGTCGTTGTTCAGTTGTGTGGAAATAATGCTGAATCTATTGTTAAAGCAGGTAGAATGCTGCAAAATCACTGTCAAGGGATAGGTAATACGTGGTTGTTGAACCATTGAATACATTTAGCGACTCAATTATAACCAATGGGCAATCAGATTTGAATCTCGGGTGTCCACAAGAGCACGCTCGGGATGGGCATTCTGGGGCTTACTTGCTAGGCCAGAATGATTGGCCTCTAGTTGAGAAGATAGGTATGAGAAGCTGTAAGGGTTCTGGGAAATCAAGGTCTGACATACCTGTGCAGTATCTTCTATGTCAAGGTCGTTCGTGGTACCTGTCTCGGTGAAATTGCGCTTGTGTCAGCCCAATGTGAAGACGGTGGAACTTTCACAAAGACTGGAGGGCTGTGGAGCTTCGTGGGTAACACTCCACGCACGGACAGTATCTGCTCGGAGGCGGCGACAAGGAGCCGCAGATTTGAGTGTAGTCAAACAGTTAAAAGAGGGACTATCTATTCCAGTTATCAGCAACGGCAATGTTCGCAATCATGCCGATCTATGGCACAACCTGACCTTGACTGGCGCTGACGGGCTGATGGTCGGCGAGACGCTACTCGGAAATCCTTAGTAAATATACCTGACTACTGCAGTCAAACTTCGATTATCTGATAAATTTTCTCAGCATTTTCACGGAGGTTGTACCGGATTCAGTCAAAATATCTATGGAATACCTCGCTCTTTGCAATGAATATCCTGAGATCGTTTCCCTCAAGGGCGTACAGACTCATATCCGACATTTCATCCGATTCCAATTGTGAGAGTTGTCGACATCTGTCTCTCCTTGTCCCATATAATCATTCGGTTATCATCTATTTCTAGTGGGAGACGGCCTTGGTTCAACAAGTTTGGAGTCACATTGTCGGCCACAAAATCGGTTCAAGATATTGAACACCTTGTACACACCAAGATTGAAAGATGGCGCGGACACAATTCCAGGTGTTCGAAAACAGATGATACAGTCATCGACATCGATACACGTCATAGTTCAGGCCTTTCAACTGAAACTATGGATTTATCGCTGGTTGAATGAAAAATTTCTGTCAGATTTGGTGCGCCACATTTTCTGTACGCAAATTTTATCTTCCAAACGAGAGACCATGAATAATTCTGCCTAGTTGCCTCTCAAAATGACAAATCAGTGTCTGTCATGTGGTCATCTAATCAGCGCTCCAAAAGTCATAAGATTCCTGGTCGAATAGCACACAAAGAAATGAAATTCAGACGATGTGATTCTATAGAACCGACGGTGAAATGCCCATTTCCTCAAAGACACCATAGCGAAAGATTCAGGGACTGTACAGATGACTTGCAACCTTTCTGCTTCTTCACGAGCTGCTGTGGGGCTAGATAGAGTGCTCTTACTGCACAATTTCGTACTTCCTCAAATGACGAGTTACGCACCATGACGATGTGTTGTTTCAGCATACTGGTACGATCCGCAAACAGAGAAGCTGTCGTACCGAGACTGTACACTTGTGTGCTTTGGCAAAGGCAGACTGCTATAATTTTTGGGCTGTGATTACATGCGTGGTTACATGCTTACCCGCAAGACCGGTACCTAGGACCGGAGAGAACAGGCTGGACGGTTTGTCCAGGTGATAGTGGATTAAGCTACAACAATACTTGGACTTGTAGAATGCAGAGATAGAATCCTAATGGTACCATACATATTCACCTACTTATTAATCAGATAACTTTGGATGATACTCTGGGGGGATGCTCCACAACAGCCCCTCACCATTTTTTTTTTTGCTTTATACTGCCCTTGATAGGGTTCCAGGAAAAGAAAATGACAACCATGAATTAATTTAGAATATCTAGACAACCATGCCTCAAGTGAAAGATCAGGGACGCCAGGGGATACAAGGCGGCCGGGTGGAAGAGAGGTATGACAATCACGAAAATCGATATCAATATACGAGACGAAATACGGACAGGAGGGGAAAAGACATAGGGGTGGCAAAAAACGAGATAAAAATCCAACACTTTTACCATTCAGTCCTTGATTGCCCACATAACGTGGGATTAAGCGGGTGCCGTGGTGACAGCAGCAGGAGCATTCGAGGTAGTATAATCCTACAAGCCTGATGTCAACACTAGATCATGCATTCAAACAAAAGAAAGGAATGAACCTCCATCTCAGCATCCAAATCGGCAGCTGACTTTGGCGGCCTGTCACCCTTCCTAGCTCGTCGGCGTCTTGGATTATTAGGTCGTCCAGCAGTAACAGTCATCCTATCACACAACGCAATCAGCCCCATCGAGATTGAGGGTAGGCAATAAACCAATCGTACTTCGTTTGAGCACCATTCATTGCAGGCGCAGGTGTAACTCTTGCAGATAAGGGAGGGGGGCGCGAAGGATCGACGACAATTTCAATCTTCATCGGTCGCTCTGTTCAGATAAACGTAGCGGAAGAGAAGAGAGCACAAGCGATCAGCTTTCAGGTTGACATAAGGGACGCGAACGAGGAATACAAAAGGCGAGTGAAAGAGGGCGTAGAAGTGAAACACATCAAGGGCCATTACCAAAATCAAAATTCGTGGCTTTGTCTCTGTTCGTGGAATACTCCCTTTCCAAACGTGCTGCATCATATGAATTCCTTGAGAATACGACCACTTGAATACCCGTGATCACTTTGAGCCTTGCCTGATCGACTTATGCGCAATGTTGAATGAATACCACCACCCCGAAATGTCGACGGAGCCCAGTCATGACCATATTCGAGTGGGAAAAACCGCAAATACGGAGTCAGATACAAAAACGCCTACTGTGATGATCGGCGAACTATCCAGGCAGCTAAGACTCGAGAAACCTCAAGTCATGTCAACTGCGGGAAACAGATCCAATGTACAGTTGACAGCCGGGAGGGGGAGGTGCTACTGCTGCAGTTGCAACGGTTGTGATGTGCTAAACGCCACGTCGCATGCGATGTGATTGTACAGACAACGATGAACGAACAAGCAACACACAAGTGCGTCAGCAAGCAGTGACGAAAGGTCGACGCATACATGCTCATGTCATCACGCCTGCCTGTTCGACCAATCAAGCAACCATCCCAAATTACCCCTCCCGAAACAAGGGACCAATTTGAGACCGCCTTGAATCGTAATGGGTGATAAAACCCAGCTATGAGGCAAGGACACCAACACAGAACATCTCCACAGGGACATCGAGAAATCCAGCAAAGAATCCATAGACTAGGGGTGGTGAGTCTTGCACAGCAACATATTTGGCCACGTCTTCACACGAATGAACAGAGACAGGGAGCCACGACGGTTCACGCGCTAAGTGGGATACGTAGAGGATAAGGGGAAAGTAGAGGGTGTCGAAAAAGAGCGATCAAGAAGGGGTAAGTGGGAGGGGACACTAACTTCCATCGATCAATCGATTGTGGTATTGCGAGTACGCTTTATTGGCATCACCCTTCTTCGAAAAGGTAACTGCAGCGATACCCTTGGAGCGGCCAGATGCATCATGACTGAGGTTGACTTCCTTTGTAGGGCCAACGGTTGAAGTGAACAATTCCTAGTATTATGACATATCAGCCTCACGACAAACTCAAAGTTAAATAATCCAACCTTGATTTGACCTTCGCTCACGTCAGCAGGCAAATTAGAAACAATGATCTTGTCGGCGCTTGTAGGTACGGTCTGGGCGAAAGCAACTTTTACTGGGGTGGCGGCAGCAGCAGCAGCAGCGGCACGAGCACGGGTCGCAGGGCCGTTTCCAAGCAACTGGGTTCGCGCAGTATTACGACGAGGGTTGACACGGCGTTTGTTGGACCTGTTGGAGGTGATGATCTAGTCGAAATTGAGCAAGCTGCAGCGACAGTGAAAACCAACCAACCTCTTCAAGCGATTTGTCCATTGTCAAACTAAAATGTGAAGTTTTAAGAAGAAATACAGAGGCGTGGAACACGTTAAGAAAGGGAGGTGGTGGTGGAAGGGAAGAAAGAGATGGCTGCTGTGCGCTCAAAATAGGAGCTGGCGGAGTTTGAAAAGCGTGTCTTTGTGTTTGGCTCAGTTTACATCTGCTCATCATCTACGATGTCGCACGGACGCGGAACAGGTAGAGGTGGTCGTGCAGGCGGAAGAGGCGGTTTTGGCGGAGCCACAGCCCTGCCGCCTATGGGTCTGTCTTTTGCGGATATTCAAAACCTTTCGCGGGATCCAACTCAATTTTATCCAGTGCGTATCCGATTCATATTATGCATGTCGTTGACCAAAAGGTAGCCCAGGCATTTACCTGTACCTACAGATTTAGGAAAGGATGAGCAGAGCATTGTTCGGCTTCAACTCGGCTTCTCTCACCGCTTGCGTGATTCGCCATATTATGTCGTTGAACGCACGCGGAACAACGAGCTTCCTCGCTATTCCGACAAGTATCGTCCCTCTCGAGGAGCTCAAGCCACCCTCAAAAGGCGTGATCTGAATCCTGATTTCTTTCCAACCGAGGTGTTTGATGATTTTTTCAATCCACCCAAAAAACGAAAATGTGATCATCTCCATTGTCGTTTTTGATTGACTGCTCATTCCCCAACAGCCGAAGCCAGATCGGCATTGTCCAAGCACACAATCAATCTGGACAAATTTAATGACGAGGACAATGACCTGGTATGTTGGCCTCTGCCTCTCCTGTTGATACTCACGACGCATAAAGGACAAATCTGACAATGACCGTGGCTCTCAACTTTCAGATGAGCAGGTTGAAGATTATGACGTCGATGAAGAATATGATAATGACTATGCAGAAAACTATTTTGATAATGGCGAAAATGATGATTTTGATAACCTCGGTGACGGTGGGGGAGGCGATGAGGGTGGAGGAGGCAAGTAATTTCTTCTCGAGTGCTTCAGGTCCTCATTTTCTCCACAGGCATGGATTATGATTAAGCCTCTTATTCATTGCTCCGCTTCCTTCCGCATCTCGACTATCTCCTTCCGCATCTATCTATAATTTATCAAACCATCTTCTGTGAATTGGCATAAACAAGGCAGCTCAAGCCCACAGCGCCAATACCTACAAACTAATCCCTCACTCGCCCTTTGCCCTTTCCATCTATCAAATCCGGTGTACTGTTCAGCGTAGCTGATGCAGCTGATCCTATTGACGTCAAACGTCGTGTCTGTGGTGGTCTGGCAGTCGAGGGACTCAGTATTGGGCTTCCAGGCAGCGATGACGTTGTAGTAGATGGTGTTGGAGATGGCTGATCTATACCGTTCGCCTCTTTCAACAAGAACTCAACCCATAGACGGGAGAACGACTGAAACCATCAGTATTCAGCCACACTTGAACTGATTGTAGATCACTCACTTCAGTCTCATCGGTCTTCTCCAACTCTGGGCTGTCTCCTCCCCTACCACCTGTCCAAACTGCACTCTTATGGTGATTCGCCGTATGAGATCCAGCTCTTTGTAGTCCCGCCTTCTCTCTTTCTTCTTCACCCCAATTGAGAACTGAACCCAACAAGGACAACATCTCAAATCTTTTAGTATCCGTCCGGGGTGTAGCCAAGAACTGTAACAAAATATTTGTAACCAGTCGGACATCGACGGAAGACTTGGTTTCCGTGGAAGAGCGACGAAGGCGGCGGAGAGCCTCAATCAAATGCTCGTTCATGATGACTGCTTCGTGTCGTAGCTTTCCCATCAGAAGATTCTTCTCCTTGAGTTCTTTCTCTAACTGGAGGGTACGGGAGTTTGTAGATTCAGACTCTTCCAGTTTCAGCTTTCAAATCATAGATAAGTTAGGGTGGTCTCACGACACGGAAGAAACATACTTCTGCACTGAGTGCACGGGATTTGAATTCTGCTAGTGATAATGTAACCTGCCCTAGTTGAGTTTCGTAATCTTTAACAGCCTGTTGTAATTCATGGTCTTTTGCTACAAGCCATGACCCATATTCATTAGCTACAACCATTATGAAATATCTCAATATCACTCACCAGCCTGAAAATCCTGCAACACAGATTGCAAGTTCCTTGCTTTCTCCTTCTCCCTCTTCAACTGTTCGATAGCACCTTCCCCCTCGCCTCTAACTACCTCCAACTCCCTCCTTACCTCCCCGCATTCAACTCTGGCTTCCTCTACAATAGCTGTTTCCCTTTCACAGCTCCTCTTCCATTCATCTCTATCCAGTCTTGTTTGTTCCAATTGATTTTGGAGGTCACGGACTTCACGCTCATGATGGAGATTTTCTTGTGCTGAGAGTTGGATTCGAGAGCGAAGAGCATCATGTTTAGTATTAGCAGACTCGAGCTCAGAATTGGAGGTTTGTAGTTCAGATTGCAGGAGGGCGAGGGTGGAGGAGAGGTCGTCTCGTTCGGAGGTCAGTTGACTGATGAGTTGTTCTTGACGATCAAGTTCTTCCTAGTGTCGACAGCGTTTATTGACACACAGTAGCCAGAAAAAACGGTTCAAGAGCATTTTAAATCAATGAAATTGGTAAGTGAATTAAATTTATAATTGCGTACAGCATCTTGTTTGAGTTTGGCGCCTAAAGTATTCCGTATATTGGATACTTTGGACAATAGAGTCTGGTGTTGTGAAGCGAGAGAGTCTTTCTCTTCTTGTGTTCTTCGCAGCTCTTCACGGAGTTGAGATATCAGGAGCTCTGCGTCAAAGTTTGTGTGGCTATTTGGTGTTGGTGATTCTGGTGTTCGTGATGATTCTGACATGGTTGAAGGTGCCGGTGAAAGAATGGTACTAAGTATTATTACTGCCGTACGACGTAGTGATCATAAGTTGAAAGGCCCAATCGTGGCAGCACGTGGATTGGATCATTAGAGCATCTTTGAACTCTCAAGTCAACAGTCAACACCATTGGACCTGTTTTACTTCGCCAGTCGCGGGATATGAGGGCTTTGCCGAAATAGTCATATTGCCTTTTTACGTGCACATCGGATACAGATACAGCTGCCGCACAACGGGATTCTATATGTTCATCTCTTTGCAACTGGCAAGAGGCCTCATGAAGTCCATCAAGATCAGCATGCTTACATCCCTCATTGTCATGATCCTTCCTGCCAAAAAGCCAATTTATTACAACTCTAGTGGCAGACAGCTATGTGCTTTCTGAGTCAATAATATCACGCCACTCCAAGACTGATCTCCATGTCTTTCTGACTTGTAGCAGGTGGACAATGCATTACTGGGAGTAAATGAGCAAGGCGCATATTTTGAGAAAGATGATCTGATTAGTAATCCAAGAAGACAGACATGTTGTGCTAGGAGGAATAAAACACATTCTCAGAATATCAAAAACAATTCACATCAAATTAAATTCTCCAGGGTATTTGAAAGACAGAGGGTCATAAATTGGCATTTTTTATCTTCCCGTGTGCTAAACCATGAACCATTTGTAAAAAAAAATCAAATAGCACATGGGAAATCTATCAAATTATTCTTGAGAGTATGATACACTATTCAAAATTTTCTAACAATCATCTTGGTCTCAATCTGTTTGCTTGTTAATACTGACTCAGAAAAATCAGTCCTTGGGGTGCAACCTTGCAATACTAAGGGGACACTTGATATTGATATTGAATAGCGATGTTCACATTCACCTCGTCTAGCATGGCGAGGAGCCATTTACTAATCTTATGCTATATTCGTGGTGTACAGCATCTGGGCACTGCCGAAGTATTGAACGCGAGAACACACCCCGTTATTATCACTTCGGATGCAAAGGCTGCCCCTTAAATTCAGGCAGAGTCTGTGGTTATTGAGCTCAGGGCTCCCCGAGTTCGGCTTTCCCAATATCTAATAAGAAGGTCAGTCCACATAACCTCAGAAAGGTAGAATGAATTGACTTGATGCGGATAGTATCGTGTTCGTGAGCAAGCATCTTCCAAAGCTATAAGGAAGAGAGGTTACAAACAGTTGACGAAACTGAATTGGACACTCACTTCAACAGCTTTCAATATATCGTCTTGATCACCAGTCTGTTCATGTATATCCGCCAGAAACTCTAGGGCATGGACACACGGTAGCTTGGCATCAGGAGGTGGTGGAGGGTTCTCAAGGTCAACTATGTCAATGGACTGAGAATCAAGAGGAACGGTGTATAACTTGACAAATTGGGCGAGGAGAGAATAAGGTAACTTCATGTGATCCAAGATACCACGAAGATAGTTCCATGCAGATGGATTATTCGGTGCGAGGGAGATATTTTGTTTCGTGAAACTATTCGATGCATGAGATTATAGGTATAGCGATTTGAAAAGACGTACGTCAATTCTCGCCTAGCTACTCTCGTTCGATCTTCTTCACCTCGCATTACACGACAACCAAAAACAACAAAGTACCGATGATTCCATGCAGAGTTGTTCCTCACGTCATCACCGATAGCGGTTTCTATAAAATCTAGTTCACCTTCCCATAGGTTATCGTCATCGACAAAATGAGCCAACAACCATTGACGGTGGGACCATGTGTGATAGTTCTTTGAATCTTTCCGGAGGCATTTCTCAATGAATTTGAGCTCAGGTACTGGAGTACGGAGATCTGCTATGAGCAATCTACGGTGATGCCATACTTGATATGTTTTGAGATATTTGATTACGAGCTCGTTCATTAAGACTAGTTCAGTTTCAAGCGAAGATGAGAGAGCGATGAGGGTTTCGTAGCGGTATTGCCTATGTTTTGGAGTACGAGATGAGGTAAGAGAAACTATAATAGGGAGCCTACCATGCCGTGTAATGTGCTGGATTGAGACGAATTATGTATTCTGTGAGCTGCAGAACACGTTCGCTGTGCTCCTGAGATTTTACAATGGCGCGAAAGTAGTCAGTAGCATCTTTGTCTGTCAAGAATTAGCTCAAAGAATGTTATGAGATCTCATAAACGAACATTCAGGAGAATAGAGGATCTGCGCAATAGGACTATTGGTTTCGTACTGAGGGATTGGAGTTATGTCCGACCATTCCGGCCTTTCTGAAAAAAGCAGCGGTGTCTCTTCTTCAGAACTGCTGCGGGCTGACATGGTTATACGTGCAAGTAGTTAACAAAAGAGTAACGAATCCGTGTCACATGGAGTCAGATTGCACGATCCTGATTGCCCCTTACGTTACCTGCATGGTCAGATCTGTAAAGACTCATCCAGCTTAAATTTTGACTGTGATTCTTATCAGTACAAAACCATTCAGGAACCATGTCTTACCCTACGGTCGCTGCTAAACAGGAGACTGAACCTGCCTCTGAAGGACACTGGGTACTGATGGTAGTTGATGGCTTCATGACAATGTGTGACGGACAAAATGGTGGTCGAAACTACCCTAGAGATATTATAGATGCTGTATCTTGCTCGTGCACCCTGAAATCTTTGGTTATCAGAAAGGTAAGTGTAATCAGGAGAGTAAAATAACCAAGAAGATTTGAAAATGGCATGAATCTGTGGCTGGGACGAAAATGTAGAGCAGATAACAGTGAGCAGTCTGAGAAAATTTGGGACCTCAATTTTCTTAGAATGGCCAGTGCCGAAATACTGGACATTCATTTGACATTCCCAAATGTCAAAATCGTCGGACTGTCTTCCAGACTCGCCTTGAAATACATATTCTCAGAATTTAGATTCCTAAAGTCACCCAGTGCAAATGATAGCATAGCGTTCAGTCTGTATGTACAGTAATGTTACTCGTGACAAATGCATAGCATGGGAGCCAAAACAAATGTCGATCATAGGATATTCGGTGTCAAGTAGTCGAGAGGCCATCATGGAAATGACAGTATGTAAGGTACCATTTCATCCCTCCAATCGCAAAAACTTGATCCAGATTTTCTTTGAGGATTGTTGCATCGAGCATCTAATAGACCTGAGAATCTCTGCAGTATGCTAAAGAGTGTTCGATTAGCAGAGTGTTCGTAACGCTTTTCATGTGTCCTGAGGATGTGCGCGAAACGAAGAGGGGGTCTAGAAGTTCGGTCCAAATCACCAGCATGCATTATACGG
>Ga0153947_1000444_pt1 | contig 20223 bp, 16 predicted proteins | sample TSNJ031MetaG_FD_104697 | JGI IMG/M metagenome (GOLD analysis project Ga0153947, IMG submission 104697) | Attine ant fungus gardens microbial communities from New Jersey, USA - TSNJ031 MetaG | ecosystem: Host-associated > Fungi > Mycelium > Unclassified | place: USA: New Jersey, Wharton State... | reverse complement strand
TTCCTCAGACGCATTTTCGTGAATATCATCCCTGTGCCAACGCAAAGAAAAATCATGGTCCAGGGGATTAATGAGAAGGTTGAATAATTCTTGCTTGCGACAATCAGACATCTGCCCAGCAACAGTTGAAGGGACATACCAAGTTGCAGCTCATCATCTCTGCAACCCAAAAGCTCCTTGACGATTTCCAATAATTTATCTGAGGTATACCATCGACCGAAGGCTGGCTCACTGAGCTGCGGATGCATGACGTGCTGTACACCCCAAGAATCGGGGTTATCGTTATTGAATGGAGGGAACTGCCTACCGACTGTTCGACGATGAGGCCATGTTCCATCTCGGGTTTTTTGGATAACCCTCTGACATGCAGCTTTTAGCTCTGACCAGTGTTCAGGAGGGATCAGTCCAGGCACGACGACAAAGCCTTGATCGTCATAAATTGTTTTGTTTGTGTTGTTAATAACGGTCATATGGCACCCTGGTTGAGTATGCTTGCCAGTTATCGACCCATGTCATCAGACTCGTGGGAGATCAGGAAAATCGCTCAGACGTGAGCCACCGGCAATCGCAGTACTTGAATGTATTTTGGATAAGGAAAAGCTACATTCTACGATCACCACATGCGAGCCACAAAGTTTTATCAGATTGGAGGGTTTAGGCCAAACGTGAGGTGGTATGTAAATACCATTATATAGATTGCTCATGAATCAATACAAGCTGTCAGGTTCGAGAATGACTGGAATGACAAGAAACTCATAGAGCTCTTGGCAGGGCCAAGCTCTTCATTATGTCCCAGTAAAGACCGGCCACTCGAGTTACTTCTAGGTGCAGGACTATTTTTTGATTTTCGTATTCAAATTTAACATGCCAAAGGGATAAAGGAAACGGGCTCCTCGCATTTACTCCTCGCGGATACGCAGGTTTCCATGTTCAACCAAGTGGACAGGCATAGGATCTATGGATCCACAACCATGAATGACTACATATCTGTCTCTCCCATTTACTTTGCCTCGGCCCATGAATTCGAACGAAAGCTTAAAACCCTTAAGCCCAAGGCCAGAAAGAAAGCTGGAGCTTCAGACAACAGTCAAGCAAACAAGGCATATGAAAACGGAAGCGCAGGGACTAGACGTGGAGAATTTGAACATGGAAGGCTAGTTGCAACTTGATGATATCTTTTTCCAGTTTCTGAATGACGTCCAGAGTACTCTATCACCTTCTCAAGGACACTATAAACCCAGCTAATTATTCTATATTCAATACTTCATGGATCCAGAGCGTTCGTATTGCATCATTCACCACCAATTTGAGGACATTGTGGAGTACTGGAAGTCGACCTCTGGAATATGGCTGGGCAGAGGCCACGGATCTCAAGTCAGGGTTGCAACTGAAGCCGGGTTCGGCATTCCATCTTATCGGAGCGGAAGACAGGCTTTTTCGACGGACGGACAAAAAGAAAGTTGTAAGTGGTGCGTGTTGTAGAATCCCATCCAAGCTGAGTAATTATCAGGATTTTGAACATGGGACAACGAGGACCATCCCATTTACGGAAATCCAACATCTCGCTCAAGACTATTTTAATGATCTCAAGAAATCCAATTGCCCTGTTATTTTACTCGTTTTTGACGAAACGCTTGCTCGAAGGGTTTTACAGGAGCTGGGTGTGGATATCACCGAATGGAAGTCAAGCATCGGGGAACTCCTCAGACCCCAGGTACTTGATCCTCTGCATACCATGCTCAACTCTTATGATAAACGCAGGAATCAAGCAATACTATTCCCAATGATGATTACGAGCAACGTAAACAAAGGCCTCGTGATCGCTCGCAATCTCCATCTTTCAACACCACTAGACAGCATAGAAGGTCACGTTCAACCGAAAGACCGAAGCATGCTATGTATATTGTGGATCTTCAGGCCCTCTTCCTCAGCATGGCACAGTCTCGAAGCGAACATATTGCCGACATGGCGCAGGACTTAGGAATTCTAGAAGACAGAAATGTATGGTGTGCGGGGAATGAGGCAGTGTGAGTCTTCATTGAGATATCTGATTTCAAGAGTCCTGTACCCTTACACTTATGACAAGATATATCTTCCAGGCATGGTTGTCAATGATATCCGGACCCGCAATTGATGAATGTCGTGCCTCAATGCGAGATACTCAGAGCCAGGGGTTTTCTACTAGGAAAGATGTAAAAGAACAGCACACCCGATCGGTGGACGAATCGGATGAAGATTTCGATCCAAATGACGTGGGCCAGGCATCTGACACTCATAATAGTGACGATGAAAGTGATACGGATTACGGTAGTGACTATTGACACTAGGGTAAATTTGAGGTCGTATGTGTGATCACTTGTATCATTAACGAAAGCACGTTGGTATGTACTCACATGGACCACTCATTGAAGTGTCAGTGTAGTGCGGAGAGATAGTACGGAGAGATAATGAGGCCAAGTGACTTACAGTGAAGACCGTCATGCTTTGGACAAATCTGCTTCGTTGATACAATTATACCTGTGTTTTCATCGAAATAGCATTTACTTTACAGTCAATCTTGGTTGGATAGTCCTTGTGGTAAATTTCTAGTAAGTGTTCAATAATCCACTCATTATTTGTGAATTTCCAAAAAGTGATAATAAAGCACGGATAATATTCCGGTTATTTTGATGAGTGAACAGCTATAATAACTGCATGCTAAAGGTTGGGCCAGACATCTCGTTGATTTCCAGCTCAATAATATTCGATTAGTCCGCGAGTTAATGGTTATCATTCAGATATCTGATATCTTAGAATTGTATATTATATGAATAATTTATTTTGTTCTCTGTCTCGCCTTTTTAGACAGGTAGCTCACTCTCTTCAACCGTCTCTCTCGGCCATTGTCCCATTCTAATGTTTTGATTTCTAATGAAGGAGGGGTGGTTACGAGCATCCCATGTCCCTTACTAAGAATGAATAGTTGTAGCTCCTCTTCTATAGTTTTCCCCCTGTTTCGTGCCCAATACTGTAGTTTCTCTTTAGACTACAAGTGGACTGTATATATGTAAAGTTATGTCAGATAAGATAGATTGATCCAGACCATACAAAACCAAACAATAAAATTTGGAAGATTAGATCTTCAAATGGTGAAGAGGAAGATATTTCGTCAGCATGACACAAAAAATTACTATTCCTCTTGAGCAACCCGACCGCCCCTCCTTTCTCCGAACCCCAAGCGATGTCAACATGCCTATGCCGCCGCTCGCAGCTGCTTCGCTCACTGGAGATAAATCTAAGGCAATGGATGGAGTTTTAGAACTTGCAGATAGGTCTGCTTATTGTGGCTTCTCATTTGGCGCAGAGAAGAGTATATCTGGCGAATGTGTATTCCAAACAGGTTTCGTTCCCGTAGTACTATATAGTTGATGTTATTACTCATCATGGTGATCATCGCAGGCATGGTTGGATACACAGAGTCTCTCACGGACCCTTCTTATGAGGGCCAAATTCTTGTACTTACCTATCCATTGGTCGGCAATTATGGTGTTCCTGAGCGCACGTCATCCTGGGATGTCTTGCCTGCTGAATTTGAGTCCTCGCGCATTCACATTGCTGCCCTAATTGTCGGTTACTACTCTCAAGATTACAGCCATTTTCTTGCCAAATCCTCGCTGTCTGCATGGTTGAAAGAGAATGGCATTCCTGCTCTGTATGGCATAGACACGCGTGCGTTAACAAAAAGGATCCGTGAAAAAGGTTCCCTGCTCGGCAAAGTCTTGGTTCGTTCGGGAGAGTCCCAGGTCGGCAAACGCAGGGGAACTCTTTCCACCTCCATTCCTCGTAGTCCCTCATACCCCTCAATTCCCCATAACCCTTACAACTGGCGCGAGGACTACATTGATACCCCTTTCTCTGATCCCAATCAGAAAAACCTTGTCGCTCTTGTCTCTATCTCTGCTCCTCGCTTGTACAAACCGACATGTAAACCTCGTCTTCATCCATCCGGTCGGACATTGCGTATATTAGCGATCGACGTGGGTATGAAGTACAACCAAATCCGATGTTTTATTCAGCGAGGTGTGGAACTCAAGGTCGTCCCTTGGAACTACGATTTCCTCTCTGACGTAGAGCCTTATGATGGCATCTTTGTCTCCAACGGTCCAGGTAATCCAATATTTGCGACGGAGACCATCCAACATTTGTCAAAGGCTATGGATTTGGGAGAATGGCCCATTTTTGGCATTTGTCTCGGACACCAGCTGATCGCACTGGCTGCTGGGGCAAAGACCTCGAAGATGAAGTATGGAAATCGTGGTCATAATATTCCTTGCACGGACGCACTCTCTGGCCGTTGCTACATCACTAGTCAAAATCACGGTTTTCAAGTTGACTCTGCATCTCTTCCCGCGAGGTGGAAAGAGCTCTTCAAGAATGCCAATGATGATAGTAACGAAGGTATCTATTGTGAAGACAAACCATTCTTCTCCGTCCAGTTCCATCCGGAATCTACCCCTGGACCCCGCGACACCGAATTTCTCTTTGAAGTCTTCCTTCAGAATGTAGAAGATTGCGTGAAGACGAATTCGCTTGTTCCCATTCGAATGCCTGGGGGAATTAAGGAGGATAACGATCGGCGTGTCCCTTGTGCTAAAGTTTCTAAGGTTGTCATTCTCGGATCTGGTGGCTTGTCCATCGGACAGGCTGGCGAATTTGACTACTCCGGTTCGCAGGCCATCAAAGCTCTTAAAGAAGAAGGCATCTATACCATCCTGATCAATCCCAATATCGCCACCATCGCCACCTCTAAGGGTCTGGCGGACAAGGTATACTTTCTCCCTGTCACCCCAGAATTCGTTCGAAAAGTTATCAAATATGAAAAGCCGGATGGTATTTACGTCACATTTGGTGGTCAGACCGCTCTCAATGTCGGTATCAAGCTGAAAGATGAATTCGCTGAGCTTGGTGTGCAAGTTCTGGGGACACCGATTGATACAATTATCACGACGGAGGACAGACAACTGTTTGCTAGTGCCATGGAGGAGATCGGAGAGAGATGTGCTCAGAGTTCAACAGCGACAAATGCCGAGGAAGCGGTTTGTGCTGCAAAGGCAATCGGTTTCCCTGTTATTGTGAGGGCTGCTTACGCTCTTGGAGGACTTGGTTCTGGGTTTGCCCAGAATGAGGTACAACTTCATGCTCTCTGCGCGAAAGCGTTCGCAACAAGCCCTCAGGTTCTCGTAGAGAAGAGCATGAAGGGATGGAAGGAAATTGAATACGAGGTTGTCCGTGACTGTAGAGACAACTGCATCACGGTTTGTAATATGGAGGTGGGCTCCCTTCCCATATTAGTATATTTTTTGTGCTTCCACGTCTCTAGAATTTCGACCCCCTTGGAATACATACCGGTGATTCCATTGTTGTTGCACCTTCTCAGACGCTCTCCGATACCGATTACAATATGCTTCGCACTACTGCTATCAATGTTATTCGTCACCTGGGTGTTGTCGGTGAATGCAACATCCAGTATGCCCTCAACCCCACCTCTCGCGAGTATTGTATAATAGAGGTGCGTCGATATCGTTCAGTCATGCAAATTATGCTGAATTTTGAAAGGTCAATGCTCGTCTCTCTCGTTCTTCTGCTCTAGCTTCTAAGGCGACGGGTTACCCCCTCGCCTTCATTGCTGCAAAACTTGGTCTTGGTATTCCTCTGAACAAAATCAAAAACTCAGTAACCAAAGTGACTAGTGCTTGTTTTGAGCCCAGCTTGGACTACTGTGTTGTCAAGATCCCACGCTGGGACCTCAAGAAGTTTAGTCGTGTCAGCAGGCTTCTGAGTAGTAGTATGAAGAGCGTCGGTGAAGTCATGAGCATTGGAAGGACGTTTGAGGAAACAATTCAGAAAGCCATTCGAGCGATCGACGATCAGTTTCCTGGGTTCGCCAAGGTATGTAGCGGTATGTAATACAGCTCTTATTTGCACCTGAAAATATTATAGAACGAGTACGTTGAAAACGTCGACGAGGAGCTGGTCAATCCAACGGATAAGCGCATCTTCGCGATTTCTACTGCATTCCATCGTGGTTATAGCATCGAAAAAATACATCAGATGTCCAACATTGACAAATGGTTTTTGACGAAGCTCAGTTATATCTTTGAGATGGAAAAGCACCTATAGTGAGTCTAGCCTTGATGCATTGTTTGTTTCCTAAACAATACTGAAATTTGGTTGAGTGAATTCAATGTCTCCAACATCCCGCCAGCCACCTTGCGCCAGGCCAAGCAGCTCGGCTTCTCTGATCGTCAACTTGCTGTTTGTATGGGTTCCACTGAGTTAGCCGTCCGTAGGTTGCGACAGGAAAATGGCATCGCCCCTTTCATCAAACAAATCGATACTGTTGCTGCCGAATTTCCTGCTTTCACTAACTATCTCTACACCACCTACAATGCCATTGAGCATGATGTCAAGTTTGAGGACCGTGGGGTCATTGTTCTCGGTTCTGGGGTATATCGGATTGGCTCTTCGGTTGAGTTCGATTGGTGTGCCGTCCGGGCCATTCGAACGCTTCGTGAACAAGGCTTCCCTACTGTGATGATTAATTACAATCCCGAAACTGTCAGTACCGACTACGATGAAGCCGACCGCCTATATTTCGAGAACATCAGTCTGGAAACTATACTTGATATATATGATACTGAGCACTCGCGAGGGATCATTTTATCCATGGGTGGACAGACCCCAAACAACATCGCCCTCCCGCTTTATAGACAGAACGTCAAGATCTACGGTACCTCACCAGAAATGATCGACACAGCAGAAAACCGCTTTAAGTTTTCTCGCCTTCTAGACGAGATTGGTGTCGACCAACCTCTATGGAAGGAATTGACCAGCTTTGAGGAAGCTAACCTTTTTTGTGAAAAGGTTGGTTACCCGATGCTCGTTCGTCCATCTTATGTCTTGTCTGGCGCTGCGATGAATGTCGTCTCTACTGGTGACGATTTAGCAAATTATCTTACTAAAGCTGCTGAAGTCTCGCGAGATCATCCTGTCGTCATTTCAAAGTACATTGAGCAAGCTAAGGAGATTGAGGTGGATGCTGTTGCGAAGGGTGGAAAAATGATCATGCATTACATCTCTGAACATGTCGAGAATGCGGGTGTTCATTCCGGTGATGCGACTCTCATCCATCCCCCTCAAGATTTAGATCCACAGACCGTTCGTCAGATCGAGGAAGCTACTGCCAAGATTGGCAATGCTCTTAATGTCACTGGTCCTTTCAACATCCAGTTCATTGCAAAGAATAATGAAATCAAGGTGATCGAGTGCAATCTTCGTGCCGCTCGTTCCTTCCCCTTCGTGTCTAAGGTCACCGGTATTGATGCTATCGAGATGGCAACAAAGGTCATGCTCGGTTTGCCTGTTGAGCCATATCCCGATGCTGGTCTTCCTTCGGACTACGTTGGTGTCAAAGTTCCACAATTTAGTTTCAGTCGACTATCAGGTGCAGATCCAGTTCTAGGTGTTGAAATGGCCTCGACCGGTGAAGTTGCTTGTTTTGGTCATGACAAATATGAGGCATATCTGAAGGCATTGATTTCCACTGGTATCGTGTTACCAAAGGAGAATATATTGTTCTCTATTGGGAGTTATAGAGAGAAACTAGAACTACTGCCATCTGTACAGAAACTCAGTGCGGCCGGGTATAACATTTTTGCTACGTCGGGTACTGCAGACTTTCTGACAGAGCATGGTGTTCCTTGCAAGGTAAGTAGCTTTCTTGCCTAAGGATGCATGTCTAATCGATCTTCTCAGTACCTTGATACCCTTGGGGAGAACGATCGTCCTCAAGAAAAATCAGAATATTCTTTAACTCAACACCTTTCTAATAATCTCATTGATATGTACATCAACCTACCTTCAAAGAATCATTATCGCCGCCCTGCTAGCTATTCCAGCAAAGGGTATCACACTCGTCGCATGGCCATAGATTATGCAGTCCCGCTCATCACTAATGTCAAGAATGCTAAGATGCTATCTGAAGCGCTCGTTCGCAAGTTACCCCTGGACGTCTCGTCCATTGACTCCAAGAACTCACACCTTACCTACAGTCTCCCAGGTTTGGTAAATATCGCTGCATTCGTCCCCAACTTGACTGGTGCTGGCAGTCAGGAATGGTCTGACATGACAGAGGCATCCGTCGCAGCTGGCTTTACCACAGCTATTGTACTACCAATCGGAACTGACAACATTATATCGGATCATCAGACATTCGAACAGGTTCGATCGAACATTTCGAGCAGTGCTCACTGCAATTATGCCCTTGGAGTTACAGCAACTGCTGCTAACGCTCAAGCATTTGACGAAGAGATACATCTGCAGACTAAGGCACTCTTCATTCCTGCTCATACTCCGCTGTCTGTCGTGGCCGCCCATTTTACAGCATGGCCTCTTGAGAAGAACATAATCACCAATGCCAAAGGGTCTGATCTTGCTTCAATCCTTTTGTTGGCCAGCCTCCATAGTCGAAGCATTCATGTGACCGACGTCCAGACTAATGACGACCTCCTGCTCATCACATTGAGCAAAGCCAAACATTTGAAAGTTACGTGTGATGTTTCAGTCTATTCTCTCTTCTATTCCAGAGAAGCCTTTCCTTCAACCACTGCGCTTCCTACCTCGGCTGAACAAAAGGCTTTGTGGACACACCTCGACAAGATTGATGCATTTTCTGTAGGAACCACGCTGTCTCGATTGACTATCGATACTGGCAAAGTGTTCTCGCCAACTGCCGGCTTTGAGGAGGTTCTTCCGCTCTTACTCACAGCGGTGAGCAAAGGACGCCTTAGTATTGAGGACATCCGAATTCGTCTTCACGATAATCCTGTTCACATTTTCAACGTGCCTGAACAGACGAATACCCATGTGGAAGTTGTTCTGGGTCGTAAGGCCCTTTTCAGGAGTCGCACTGGTTCTTGGTCGCCGCTCGGTTCTGAGTTGGTTGCTGGTGCTATCCACCGTGTCGTCGTCCAGAATAAGACAGTGTTTGTTGACGGTGCCACAGTCTCCTCGTCAACTGGTCATGACATTTCGGCAACCACTGTGCCGCACGTACTTCCTAAGGAGATTGTTGCTGAGCCTCTTCCTGGAGTTGCCGTAGCTTCCCAATCATCTTCTAGTCAACCTCAGAGTCTGCAAGCCCCACACACTGGCCAAATCTCGATGAGTACCATCTCTCATCCTTCCTTCCATCGTCGTCACATTCTCTCCGTTAAACAACTCACCCATCGCGATTTGCACGACCTGTTCTCCCTTGCCCACGAGATGCGCCTTCAAGTCGAACGTAATGGTGTCCTAGATATCTTAAAAGGCAAGGTCCTCTGTACTGCATTTTACGAACCCTCAACCCGGACCAGCGCTTCTTTTGAGGCTGCCATGAAGCGTTGCGGTGGAGAGGTTGTTCCTATCACTACCGATAGATCTTCTGTGGTTAAAGGAGAGAGCCTTCCTGACACTATTAGAACTTTAGCATGCTATGGAGATGCTATCGTTCTTCGTCATCCTGACATTGGAAGTGCACAGCTGGCGGCTAAGTTCTCTTCTGTCCCAATCATCAACGCTGGGGACGGCATTGGTGAACATCCTACTCAGGCCTTACTCGATGTCTATACCATCCGTTCAGAGTTGGGCACGGTCAATGGTCGCACGATCACCCTGCTTGGTGATCTCAAAAACGGTCGTACAGTTCACAGCCTTGTCACCCTCCTTTGTTTGTATTCTGTTCGACTCAATTTTGTCGCGCCTCCCTCTCTTGCCATGCCCCAGGCCGTTGTGTCTGCTGCACGCAAGGCTGGAATTCCCGTCACTACTTGCGAATCATTGGATGAGGTTCTCTTGCAAACCGATGTCTTATATGTGACTAGGGTCCAAAAAGAAAGGTTCGAGAATGAGCAGGAGTGGTTGCACGTCAAAGATGCCTATAGGGTGGATCATGCGGTTCTTTCAAGGGCTAAGGAGGATATGATTGTCATGCATCCTCTTCCTCGTCTCAACGGTACGTTCTTTATGCAATCAAACGAGCTGAGATTCACTGGTCGGTTTCAGAAATTGATCCTGAGGTTGACTTTGATTCAAGACGGGCTGTTTATTTCCGCCAAATGCGCTATGGCCTTTTCGTGAGTCACGATTTCATCCAGGCTATAGTTTTTATCCTCAAATCTACTTCACAGATTCGCATGGCTTTACTTGCCAGTGTCATGGCATAATGTGCGCCGAATATTCATTATCCTTGACCTAGCTTCAATGATCTTGAACATATCTATGTAGTTGGTAGCAGAATTATATGCTTCTTACCAGCAGGATAAGTCAGGCAAGGAGGTAGAAGATTAATCAGCAGTTAATACCATATCAGTAGAATATTTGCTGTGCGTCATTTACATCAAGAAACCAATACACAATGCAGTCTCAGTTCATTTATAAGTGAGACTGATCTAATTAAAGTTTTCAATCCCATCACACCACTTCACATCAGATGTAGCTCTCTCGCTTATCCGTGGGTGTTCATCAGTGATCGGCGTCAATTTCAAGTCGATTTTGCCAAAACGAACAGCTTACAATCAATTGTTGAGGGCCGCTGTCTTCTATGTTTGCTCGTAAATGTGGCTATTCAAAAGCTGGTAGAGACCTGCCCGTACCAGCTCTCGAGGTGCATACCAATGGATTCTACGAATACCAAAAAATTATGTGTTCTTTACATGACGCTGATTGTTGCACGGATGGAACGCTCGTTGTTCTTTGTTGCGTTATTAAGCCCCCCTTGATCGCAGGGCATCACTCGGATGTGTTCGGTCACCTATGTGTGCGCGTCGTCCTACCTCGTGGAGTGTCAGAGTGTGTGGTCTGCGGATGAATAGTTGTGATCATCCATAATCAACCCGACCCCAAGTTTTTCGAATTTATCGGGGTTTACTTTCGCTACAATACCTTTTTCTCTCCGATGTAACCGTGTTTTCTCTCGCCCCATGGACAACTGCCTCTGGTGCCCTGTTTCTTGGTGATAAAATTTCCATCTTAAATAGTCACAGAACGTCGCGCGAGCGTGATTAGGAGACTTCAGAGATGCTCAGGGATTTTGTTTAAGGGTGCGTGAAACCGTTCATGGTCATGATATTTGATGTCTTGAAATTTCCCATGGTGTTCTGTATTCGCTGTAGTTTGAATCCTGTGCCTCGACAGACTGTATACATTTTGCCTCGGTGAATGGAATTTGCCATCGAGCCCCGTGTAATAAATTGATGAATTCAAAAGAATGGAGTCAATGGAACGGAACCCAGTCACTGCTTGGACGTGACAATAGTCAGAACCATCGCTAGTGATATACAATCATTTATAAGGTTTGAATACAGCATGTCATACATGGAGATGCCAACCAAGGAGGGGGCAATATATTGACATCTTTGAAAGTGGCAGTCACGACAAAACTAGGCCCTGAAAACAACCAAAACAAGCAGTCGTATGCCATCACATTCCTAACTCTATTTATCAATGTCATTCCCTGAAAAAAATAAGACTTGGATGTCACACTCAATTGTCCAAAGGTATAAAACCGCTCGTCAGGAGACTCAACGTCCGATTAAGATTTATTTGCAATTAAGAAATCCACGAAGAGAACATAATTTGAAAAGAAAACATCAAGGACATGTGCGTTATGAAAGTGTCGTGAATAGAAAAGGAGGAATCTACCGGGATCAGACAAACAGGATCACGCTGCTTCTTCCTCGGGGAGTTCTTCTTCATACTCAACCTCTTCCTCAACACTGGAGGGATTAAGTCAAGTGAAGCAGAACTTAAAAGAAGCAAACTCACGTAGCGTCTTGGTATTGTTGATACTCTGCAATGAGATCTTGCATGTTTGATTCAGCTTCAGTGAACTAGGAGAAGGTGAATCTCATGACAACATGATCGCAATAAAGGTTTTACCTCCATCTCATCCATGCCCTCTTGTGTATACCAATGCAAAAATGCCTTCCTCTTGAACATCGCGGTAAATTGATCACCAACACGTCGGAAGAGCTCTTGAATAGCGGTAGAATTACCCAAAAAGGTAACGGCCATCTTCAGGCCCTGAGGAGCAATGTCACACTGAGCGGTAAGGACGTTGTTGGGGATCCATTCCACGAAGTAGGCAGAATTTTTGTTCTGGACGTTTTGCATTTGTTCTTCAACATCCTTCATGGAGACCTTGCCACGGAAAACGGCAGCAACCTTCAAGAAACTGTTAAGCAGCACAAAATGAAACAAAATCACAACCCACTGTGAGATACCGCCCATGCCTTGGATCCGACGCAGCCATCATGTTCTTGGCATCGAACATTTGTTGAGTGAGCTCAGGAACACTGACAGCACGGTACTGTTGACTACCACGAGCAGTCAAGGGGGCGAAACCGACCAAGAAGAAATGAAGACGGGGAAAGGGGACTGGGTAAAACAAACATCAAAACCGAACTAGATTGCAATCGGTAGAAAACATACCCATATTGACGGCCAACTTACGAAGGTCAGAATTCAGCTGACCGGGGAAACGCAGGCAGGTTGTGATACCCGACATGACGATAGAGACAAGATGGTTCAGGTCACCATAGGTAGGCGTAGAGAGTTTCAATGTTCTATGGGAAATATCATAAAGTGCTTCATTGTCAATACTCATGGTTACATCAGCATTTTCGACGAGCTGGTGAACTGAGAGAGCAGCATTGTATGGCTGAAAATGACAGTAAGCATAAATACCTTTAGTAGTAGACAGAAATAAAGATTTACCTCTACAACAGTGTCTGAAACCTTAGGACTAGGCACAACAGAGTATGTGCACATCATCCGATCGGGATATTCCTCCCGAATTTTGGAAATAAGGAGAGTGCCCATACCGGCACCAGTACCACCACCAAGTGAGTGTGAGATCTGGAAACCTGCCGCATGGTTATTTTAGCAATCTATCAAATTGAGTGGACTAACCTTGAAGACAGTCAGTTCCCTCGGCCTCCTTACGTGTCACATCTAACACGCTGTCGACAAGTTCAGCTCCCTCGGTATAGTCTGCACGGATCAAAAATGTGAGTGAATGCTTATCGCACTTGATCGAGTAACCGATATAAAAGAATGGATAGCTCCAACATAACGGACAACATTATAGAATCGAGGTCCACTTAACGAATGCCCATCATTTTTGAAAAGGGTTTCATGAAGACGATTCATGTAGAAAGAGTTGCATTAAAGGGATACTCACGTCCTTTTGCCCAATTGTTGCCAGCTCCGTTCTGACCGTAAACAAAATTGTCAGGGCGGAAAAGGTGACCCAAGGCCCCAGATCGAATAGAGTCCATCGTTCCAGGTTCGAGGTCGACTAAGATGGCACGTGGGACGTACTTCGACGTCCCAACCTCATTGTAGTAAACCGAGATTCGCTCAAGCTGGAGATCATTGTTGCCTTTGTAATGACCATCCGAGTCGATACCATGCTCATCCGAAAGGACCTCCCAGAACTTGATGCCTGTCATCAACCACAAACTACAATTGGTGCATTGGACCCGAAGTGACAGAGGTTAAAGCGCACCAACTTGGTTACCACACTGTCGACAGAATTGGTAGATAGATCAGCCACGTCAGATTTAACTGAAGTAAATAAAAGGTACCTGGCCGGCCTGAAGATGAACAATTTCGCGCATGCTATCGGCCAAAGGTCAGTACGGTTGGCAAGTCAGAAGAAAGTGGTACGAGAAGAAAGCAAAGAGAGAACACGACGGAAGGCGCGTTTTATAATATCAAGTAATATATATGCAGCGAAGACGCGTCGCAAGCAGTTGTTACAGTAAAAAAAGTAACACTCACATGAACTGTTTCAAGGAGAGGAGAGCAGCAAGACGAGTATGTTACTTCAACCAGATGGATTGGACAAGAAGACAAGAAAATATGTATGGTAAACGGAGTCCAAGGTTTCGAACTCAGATTAGAACCCCGATATGATATGTTCCTCGCCTTTGCCTCGTGTTTTTATTGAAACAGGGCCGACATAGGACCTGAACAAACCTTGATAAATACACACCAGAAATGTCCCTTATTTGTCAGTTCTAGCCGAACAATAATTGTTCCGATGTATCACTCGTTATTGCTCCGTCACAGCAGCATTGGAATCGCAAATGTACTTGTATTTGAGTTTCTCCAGTCTGGACACCTCGTACATATCTTTGCGTTCTAGAACTATGCTAGCCGTCAGCATTATCGTTGCCTAGGGCCCATCCACCATGCATGTACTCGTCCTGCAATATAGTAGGTTAATTACCGTTGCAGTTCCGCAAGACTAAAAGCTGTGCAGGGTTGGAGGCAATAAACGAATATGTAAGATAGGGAGTTAGTTAGTGATTGACTCTGTCCACTGGATTGAAGCAAAGGCGAGTTGGTTCATTGACGACTGACAACTTGAAAAAAAAGGTCTATTGTTTTCTCTGGTCGATCCATAGCACATCATCAGGTATAGGGCTGAGATCTAACTAGGTCAGAACACATGTGCATCGTTCCTACTATCAATTGTGCGATTGAGTGAAGACATATTTTCTGACAAATCTATGTGCGTTGCTGTACCATCAAAAGTTGTGCCTCAACAATTGTCCTTGATAATATTATCTATATGCTTTCTCTTATCTGTCTTCAAGGCTAATAGGCTGCCAAACCTTACAAGAACTTGAGAAAACTAACAGCCTCCTTGTTGTACTGCAAAATCTCAAGTTTGCAGCTGCACTTGCTGCCCTACACTCATCTCCCACTAAATATAGAACCTAGACTTGGGTACATAAGCACAGCTAGAGTGAATCGAACAAGATATCACGCAGTCAGGCTGACAAGAAATGAATATAATGACATAATAAGATAGAAGCATCAAAAGAATGATTTCGACTGAGTAGATATTTTCAAGATAATCGACTAGCGACACAGATCAACAAGGCCAAGAGGGTGAATCACCGACCAGAACCAACAGGAACCTTCCTTAAACCGGTTCCAATAGTATTCTTCATTATATACTCCTTCCTGGCGGCGGCAGCTGCACGCTTATGCTCCGCCACAAATTCTTCAGGCAGCCGCGGTACAGGAGGAATCGCACAAGTCGGTCGTCCGCGCTCATTCAACATAGCCTCAACATGTTTGAGGAATCGTTGCCGCATTTCACCACTTTTCTCTGTATCGAGGAAGCTCGCGCGACTGTAGATACTGTCACTATATCTCCTGCGATTTTTGCTGTTACCATACCCACGTCCATTGTTGCTCCCGCCCTCTTCCTCATCAGATATATAAACTGTTGATCGGCGGAGGCGCGAATGACGGATTGACATCTCGTCCTCGGGATAATGAGAGGCGTCTTCTGGATCATAGTCATCATAGACACCTGGGATAGGAGTCAAGGCACCACCATAGTTTGTATCTCTACGCCCATAATATTCCTCAACTGCGAAACCATCATACCTCGAATCATCGACAATAGTTGACGAGTGCGAAAGTGCATTCTCAGTGGCATGCTGGACAGCCATGTAACTTCTTTTCGTAGGAATGACATCAAAACCTTTCGTCAAATCGCGAATCGTCGATCCCCTGGACCTTGCAAACACGTCATCCTGTATATTTTCTCCATCATCTACATAAGTATTCTGCCACCTCGAATCGCTGCTCTTCTCCCGCGCAGATCTGGAGAACATCGCTCGCGAAATGTTGTTGTTGGTGGGAGTATGGCTTGGACTTGAAGGTAAAGGGAAAAGTGACTCATGACCACGAGTGCTTTGCCTCTTGATAGGACCCGGCATGTTATAAATTGTCGACGGGGGTACAATTGAAATAGGGCTGGAGTCAGTTGTCGGACTTGTAGCGCCATTTGTAAATGATTTAGAGAATCCATCTTGTTGATTTGGTCTCCTCTGTACTTTTGCTCTCAGCGCGTTCCCAGCAGCCGCAGATAGATTGCTGAACGCTGAACGCTGAGTTTTGGTATTGCCAATGGCAGCATAAGGAGGCGAAGACCCTAGCACAGGTGACGGTAATGATGAGTCAATCGTTCTTGCAGTACCTACATCCACGGCTAAGTGACGGGATCCACTGGAGCAGGGTACCGATGTTTCATCGATAGGAACATCGGATAAAGGGCTTGGAGGAGGCGGATCAAGTGAGGGTATGTTGTAGTGAGTGGAAACATTTGGTAAGCTGGGTGGTCCTGAAAGGCGACTTCCAGATGGTGGAGATCCAATACCATCAATACCATGACTGTGAAACATAGGCGAAGTACGACCGGAAGATATCGTTGGCATGGACCCAGCCATTGGGCCAAAGGTGTCATCAGGCCGAAGAGTATTGGATGGAGATTGTGATTTCGGAAGAGATACTTGTCTCAAAAGACCGGGAGAAAACTGGAGACCATTTGGACTGGTTGAAAGGGAAGGCAGCGGGAAGGGGCATCCAGAGCCAGATTCCACGCTCGGTTTGACGGGAGACCCATCCAATTTGATTGACAGGGATAGATCTGGAATGCTCAGTCTTGGTAGATTCACGGACGGTTCACGCGCCAGAGCAGTGAATCCGGATGCTTTATCGCTATCACGGGTCAAAGGTAATGAAATCAGAGGTTTCTTCGTCTCCCTCTCTCTCTCACGTTCCTTTCCCATTTCCCTCTTCCGTTCCTTCTCCTTTTCGAGACTATCGCTACTTGAGGCACTATACCTTAATTTCTGCGTGCCTATGAAAGGTAAGACCCGTCTCTTATTTGGCAGCAGGTGGAATGAAGAAAGCCCAGACGATACGCTCGGAATCGGCAGGGCAGGAGAACCAGTATTGGATGACCGGCGGCTAAGCATCCCAGGTTTAGCAGCATGTGATTGAGAAGTCGATATAGACGTCGCCATAGAACTTCGTGCAGCACCTGTAGAATAGGATAGTGCATTCGTGGTATTGGTGGATGTTGATGTACGATTATTTGCTACCATGGGAGCTGAATCTGGCCCAGGGACGTTGGGGATCGGCGACGAGGGAAATGAAGATGAAGAAGACTTTTGCGGAGTCGGAACGGTCAAGGTAGGGAGAAGTGTATTTTGTGCCTGACTTATCGGAGAAGATATGGCAGAACCTAGGGTTCCTGAGTGAACAGGCACTTTCGACTGAGGAGACGAAGAAATGCATGGAGCTGGAGCTGAAAACAATTCGCCAGACAATCTTAACTGTAGGTCGATCCCAAGTCCAGAGCCAGGGGATGAAGCCTCAGCTGACGACTGATCAGTGCCTAAAGCAATCATCGGCGCGCCAGTTTCCTTGTTCAGAGCGGTCACGAAACGTTCAGCTTTAGGCAAAGATGGCGGGTTCATTTGCAAGGCAACGGATTTTGAGCTTTCCTTGCCCAGATCACCCTTGGATGATTTGTTCCCCAACCTGAAGAACAAACTCTTTGCCTTCTTTATGTCCTTATCATGACCTCCACTTTTCTTCTTCTTTAATTTCTTGCCTCCATCTGTCTCGTACCCAGGAGAGTCAAATGAGGGAGACGCTGACATAGAGCTAGGGCCCGAAGGAGCTTTGCGAGACGGCTGTACACGTCTCCGCAAAATACTGAAATCAAATGTGGACTCTGAGGTAGATTCAATGGTCAAGAAACTATCCGCGCTGGAATCAGGCGCATAGGAAGGGACGGGAGGAACAGTCTCCATTTTTCTCCCTTTATCTTTCTTGCCATTTTTACGCTGTGAGTTTCTCGTTGACACACTGTCGGGTTCATAGCTGTCGCAATTTGCGCTTTGCTTTTCGGGTGTGGCAGGTATTGCAGGACGTGGAACATGGACATCATCAGAAGCTAGAGGTATAAAGCACTGGGACTCAGAGGGTATCGCAAGGGAGATGGTATTGGTAGACTGGGGGTACTGGGAATGAACATTTTCATGGTTCTTCTGGCCATAGGCATTATCACTCGATTGAATTGGCGGACACGAGGATGACGGCGTGAGCGGGTATCGGCCCGAGAGCGGAGATGAGTCTGGGGACTCAACAAAATGTGTCAAGTCCGGAGAAGTGGGTACCTGATCCTAAAAATGAATATGGCGCCTATTAGTCGATTGTTCAAATTCTAAATCAGGCTTGATAAGATTAATTGAAAGAGAATGAAAGCAATGGTCATTAGAAGCAAAAAGCAATTATGTTTCATAACCAAGGACCAAACGGATTCAGGAGAGGAGAGGTCCCAATGAATCACACACATATTGTGCATATCGCCCGAGAAGTCCAAGTGAAAGAAGCAGGAATTAGAGCGTAGAATCCTTGATAGGCGTCTATTAGATACACCTCAGAGTTTTTCCTGCCACAAGGCGAAAGCACAAAGCAGGTTCCAATATCTGAAGCCACGAACAGCTACAAACAAACGATATAAAGACAAAAAAAGGCTAAAAAAACATGGGAACCTGGTAAAGGACAAAAAGGTGATTCAGTGGATCGTTGTCAGGGTCCATAGCATTGGCCAGTTCAAAATACGTGGCACACGACATTAAATGACCTCAAGCAGAAGATTCAAGAAGCCAAAAGCAAAAAAAAAGGATACAAAACTAGCGAAAAAAAACGAAAACTGTGCGCGCACCTCATCTTCCTCCGCGAGTTGGTTATCAAATATCCAATTCGCAACGGTTGGGTTCACACCGAGTCCGAGCTGTAACACAGTCTCCCACACGGACGTTCTAAACGCCCCAGTTTCACGTGAAGCACCAGAAATCGACGGGTTCTGTGGCCTTGGTTTAGGGCGCGCTGCAGGTATATCCATACGAGCACAAGGATGCGACATATGAGAGCAATAGCAGAAAGAGCGAGCGCTCTGCGCCCAGGAAGACACTCAAACAAAGAGGTATACCCACAAGGAAGAGGGAGTGAGAGAAAACGAATGAACAAGTCTTTTCTTTAAGAGAGAGCGTTGCAGGAGAAGAGAGAAACAAGGGCCGAAGCCAATGAGAGTGGGAACTCAGGTATACAAGATATTTATTACACGTGATGGATTAAGGCACCCGAATCTCGACTTGATGACTTGTTTTCTCGCCGTTTTCTCTCACCCTTCTCGATTTTTCCTTTATTTCTTTTTTTTTCAACAAAAGGGGAAGGGATCATAGCAGCAAGCCCATCGAAACCATTTATTTCTAATTCCTCTCCTCGGCCTGTTCAGGCAATTTGCAGCTAGCCTCGATATTTTTTTGTTTTACCTTTCCCAACATCCCCTTAGCAACCTCTTGTCTCCTAGATATTACACTACATCCATTATAAGACCAGGGTACATCGCTATGTCTCTTTTCCATATCAAAATTCTAGTCTGGTTTCATAAGTTGTTTCAGTTCTGGGTAAGTCCTCAGCCACAGAAAGCCCGACCACAATGCTCATCACTATGACTGCGCTCATTTCTACCCACGCAAGCGTTCTCTATGCGGAAGTATACCTCTAAACAGTAGTAATTCTCTACCTTTTAGGATAACTTTGTGACGTGGTCTCACTCCACAACGTATAAGCTTACGCAGGTTACCATATGAAGACATAAAGGGGGCCGATCATAGCACCAACAATACTTCCATCTCCAAACCACTTATCAAACCAAAGTACGTGAAGCGAGCAAGTATAAAAAACCAGCGTGTTCCCACAACAATCTCAAATTAAGTGCTCGCCCGCACAAAACCTACCAAATATGAAGTACAAAAAAAGCAAACTTGTCGAGAGACAACAACAGTCCTGAATTAAATAAATAAAAAAAGACAACAACAGTCTGCAGGAGATAAAAAAACATTGTTCTGTGATGAAATCTGGAGGTTATCATCAAACCAAGTTAATGCTCAACAACTTAATCAACAAACCAAAGACAAAAACAACGCATCTCCAAACTTCAAAATCCATACATATCCTCTAACAAACCAAATCCACAGAAAACCTCAACAAACCATGTATATTCACCTAGGAGAGAGTGTGAGCTCAAACAGATCTGAAAAAAAAATTCCCTATACAACAATCTCTAGAAACTCCCCCGTCTTTTTGCCTCACATCATCACCCAGAATAAACCACACATCACATACCTTTATCCTTTATTTCAAATTCACTCCTTCTTGCTTTCTTAAAACCAAAAAAATTCTGCACAAGCAACCTCATGCTTTCTCCTCACTGAGCACGCACACACACACACACTGAGCACGCACACACACACACAC
>Ga0153947_1000439_pt1 | contig 20286 bp, 20 predicted proteins | sample TSNJ031MetaG_FD_104697 | JGI IMG/M metagenome (GOLD analysis project Ga0153947, IMG submission 104697) | Attine ant fungus gardens microbial communities from New Jersey, USA - TSNJ031 MetaG | ecosystem: Host-associated > Fungi > Mycelium > Unclassified | place: USA: New Jersey, Wharton State... | reverse complement strand
TGATCGCCTCAAGCATATCCGTGCGGAGCTCGAAAGTCTCGTGTTAACACATAGGTGGACCTTGCGGGAGACAGACTTGTGGAATTATTCGTTGAGTTTGCAAGAAATTGATAGGATGAGGGTAGATGGCAAGTTTGTGGACTCGGACGGGAATAGGCCCACGGGACAATATGTAATTTATCAGTTGATTTGTGACTGATCTCATCATTCTTTTTGCTTTTCTAGGTGCTGCTCTACATGTTGAGGAGATGTTATGGCTTAATCTATCGATTATTGTCATCGAGCGAGCCGGTCTCAGAAGAACTCATGCCAATCGTATGCTTCCTTTCAGCTTTACTATTCTAAAATATCTCAGATTGTTTGTTTGATCAGGCTAACAAATTGTCTACTGTCAAGAAATGCCTCAACGAAGTGTTGAAATACGGTGGTCCTTTCAACGCCAGAGATCTCTATCCGGTGTGTCCATCTCTCATCTTCTCCCTTCTCAGATGCCTATAGGCTCTATAGTATCAACTGGCTTTACACCAAATCGATTCTTTACGCAAAGAAGGAAGATTCGTAAGTGTAGACGGTTCGATACCGGAAGGGCAAGGCATCGTCATGGCACATCTCAACGAATGTCATGAACTTGTCGAGATGGTGAACTTGCTGCTACTGTTGTTTTTTTTTAATCAAAGAGCTTATTTTTTTTGTATACTTAGTTGAAAGAATCGATGAATGGAGAAGAAGCGGAAGACGATCCTGAAGCTGAATTTGATGACGAAGACTATCGCGAGAACGATGTGCGAGGTGGCAAGAAAAGCGACGAGCAGCTTTCGGTGACTTCGAGTGGTCATGGGATACCGTTTGCGAAATCTACGTCTACGTCGTCGTCGGGATCGGATACCGATGATCGGTAATGGTTTCCTTTTGTTTTTGCTTTTAGAATCCAGTTGGGGGATTTTGTTAGGTGTCTTTTTTTGTTCTTTCATTGGCGTTCTCAGTTTTTTTTTATTTGGATTACATTGGTAAGGCAAGCTATATTATAAGTTGGTGTTGGGCTGTTTTTACGATGTGTGTTGTATCACCAATGTGTATTAAATTGTGTAGAGGTGATGTCAGTTATTTTCTTTTTTCTCCGACGATTTTTTTCCTCTTCTTTCCCCAATGAGGTTGTTTGGGTTGACTTTTGGGTAATGATAGTATGATTGTTCATACAGAAGAAAGACAATCATTTTTCTTGGTACATCATTTGACCCTGGGTTGCTCTGTGGGCAGATCATGCAAGATGATGAGTGGAGCTGCAGACTCATGTTTCCCCAATGGGTATAGGAGTCCAGACTCTACGTACTCCCCTCTGTCAATCGCGATTCACCTCCAGAGTTCGCCTTTAATCATACATTGCACTGGAAATGGAGCTGAAGCGATCAATCAAAGAGGTATACTGAGAAGAGCAAAGTGCATGTATCACAAAAAACACATCCAAGTCACCAAGAAGCACATTCCACAAGCTTATATACATATGTATCAAGTTTTCTTTCTTTTTTTAATCTGATTTGTTCCTGGGGATCGCTTCAAGAAGAGCTTCACCGTACCGGTTCTTGAAAAATACAATGTCACCTTCATCCTCCACAAATACGCATTGCGTGAAAGAACGCCACAAGGCACGAAGAACAGGCTATAAAATGTGATCTATGTCAGTTCAAAGATTTATGGGAGTGGTATCTCCGAATGTGTATCTTTTGAAAAAAAATAATCACCGTTGAGTCATAGTTGTAATAGTCGCCCAAAACAGGTTTGATAGCTTCTGTAGCAGCTGGTAGATTGTCTTTTTTTTAACAGGTCATCAGTATTCCGAAAGTATTTTTTCTTGTCAAGGGTAACTTGGGATGTGGGGGGGAAGTGTTTTTGACTCACAGAAGGGGATACTCGAGAAGAAGTGATGTGCAACGTGATCCGTATTTATCTTTACCGCGAGTTTTTGAGTGATAATGTACTATTTTTTTTCCGTGAGTTTGGATTAAGCATACGCACATTGTGAAGGACATATCGGCCGACCCAACCAAATATGGGACGATCCACTGTTGCAAGAGCACCACGGGCGAAAGACCATTCATTCTGGAAGATGTCACTGTAAGTAATTGTGTGGCTCGGTGTGCTGATGGAAGCGATTACTTGCCCCTCGATAATATGGAATCGTAGGGTCACTATGCTGAAGATAGGTGAACATGACCATCCTAAAAATTAGTTTAGTTCCAATCGTTATCCGACTAAGACGTTTGGCATGGCTCACCAATTATGCGCAAACTGACAGGTACATCATGAATTTTAGGGTTGACGATTATGGTATAATAGCGATTAGGGAACTTACAAACCAAGGCATTAGATAATAGCACCAGAGGGACTTCATGCCATAGTTCCTCGCGTAAAGGGCAAGCAAAGAAAGCATTGACAAGATAGCCGCGTCAGAGACAACAACTAAGGACCCTGTGGACTAGTTAATATGTGATGTCAGGATGCAGCTGAAGACATTACTTTCTTCGGCACGAAAGAGCGAACAAGTAGGTAAGTAGTGCTAGGGATATGGTCTTGTATTGTCGTCCATAAGAGCCTGAGTAAAATCTACTCACACTTGTCCAGGTTGGATATTTTGGATTTCCCTTCCGATTATGCCTAAGAATAGATCAGGAGCCGTCTAGGATCAAACGATGGGGTAGCTACAGTATATATAACTGAAAGCCGCTAAACAAGTTATCAGAGTATATCCAGTACACACGATGGTTAAGGCATCACTTACAAAAATTGTCGTACAAACAGCTTGAACAGTGTGAATGCAGGCGTCTCTTCCAAAATCTCCACATAGTTCATCCTTACTGCTACCTGGCCATCTGGCAATCGGAGATTTTTGCGGGTTGGTGGAATATAGGTTTCGTCATGCTCGAGGTTGTTCGTCGATTTCTATAAAACGGGTCGAAATCAAATTAGAGCTCTGGGAACCCAGCTTGTGCCTACATGGTGTGACCGATGGGTTGCTCGCCAGGAATAGTATGGAGTCAAAACAAATGTATGAAGTGACAACCCGAGCAGGGAATTGACCCAACGTGTTGAAGAAAGAGCGTCATGTCCGGCCTAAGAAACAGATTAGCATCTGATTTATGGAAGGAGAGAGACGTGCAACGAGCCTCGTGTCCTGATATTATCTTGCGTCAGAAAAAAAAGGCGGGGTACAAGCTTCTGAAACTGACCTAAACACCAAATGCCTGCAAAGAACATGCCTTGCCAGCCCCAGTAAAGCACCCATAGGATAGGCTGTACAAGATTATGGATGACTTTCGGGTGGTTGCATGTCTTGGAAAGTTGGTCCAGGATGAGTGGAATTCGTTCAGCACAGACATACAGAAGAACTGTGAGGAACACATGAACTGAAATATAGAGAGCGCTCTTGAGTGTTGATCTCTCGAACAGGTGCTGAGGAATGGCATTGCGTAAATCTTTGAGCGATAAGTCCGGAGGCGCAAACGTTTTCCTGTTTGCCCGGACCTCGCATTCGGGACCGTCCGGGAAGATTTGAAACCATATCATAGTCAGATGCTGAGGTGAACCCAAGGAGAGAGAGGGAGATTCGAAGGTGTTTATAGTTGGTTGTTGATGATGACTGATCGGCATGTTTGTGGCCGATCTTACAATGAGTTTACTTCATTGTCTGGTGCCGTTGATACTGATGCCAACGTCTCCATCATCCTTGACGAATTTTGAACACTTCGGTTCAACTTCATAGTGTGAGGATAATAACTTACTGTGGGCGCTAGAAGCTCGAGTCATACAGTCACTACCGGTGATTAGAGTATAATTGTAGCCAAGTTTCAGTATCGAGCAAGCCAAACAAACTTTTTTCAGTGGGTAAAGGGTCCTGTCATCAATGAGAATCTGGTGGACCTAGCTTTCAGGCGCTTACAAATACACTATACTGTCGATCAGTTGAACTACCATGTGCAACGAGACTACATTTTCAGTCCCTATCAAGTCCGACATATTCGACACGGAGGGAGGCCATTGGTGATATTGGTATCTCCATGAGTGGCAACAAGTTTCAACTGTTCAAAAGTTTAACCTGTTGCTGAATGTCTTAGTCATTAGGCTTTCATCCCATGGATGGAAGGCCTCGAATTAGTGACATAACACCCTATTTCAATATGAAGGAAAGAACTAGGGATCTTGGTTTAGGTCCCACTATCATTCCAGATGGAAATGGTGCAATGACAACACTGCCACCAACACTGAACTGGAAGGCTTCTTGAAAATGTTGAGGAAGTTCAGATACTTTCATGCTTGCTATTAGATGTCAAAAGAGAACCTCTGTTGTTATGGTCTGTCATGGAGTACTGGGGTAGTGTATAATGTCTGTGGTGGTATTTACTTAGCTTATTATATAATAGAAGGAAACAAGAAAAAGAAACTCCAGAGTCTGGAGATATAGAAGAAAAAAAGTTGAAAGAGAAAAAGAAACAATACAGGTCTGGTCTAGGGTGCTGTGAACTACTGGAACAAGGAGAATTGATGATAAAAGAGGAAAGAACAACCTTGGCTTCAACATATGTGTTGCATCCCAATCTTCTGTTGCTATTGGTCACTAATTTTGAGTCAAGAAGAAAGCCATCTAGAACAATAGAGAGAAGTACATGTTGAGAAGAGTTTGTACGATAGCAAGACTAAAAAGGAGCAAAAAGTATGCTGATCTACAAATTGAAGAATTTCAATGTATCTACACACGTGCATATGCAAAGTCCAAGAAAGGAGATATACTTGTATGTTACAGGCTACAATGTAATTTTACAGGAGAAGGAGAAACATAAAGGAGAATGATAATTAATAATAAAAGAAATGATAAAAGAAAATGATAATAAAGAATTCCCTATGCAGATATGACAAATTTGATCAACAAACTAAGTCGCTTTGAGTCCCTACCCTAACAAAGAATCCTGGAATTTTTTCCGCAAATCCGAATGTGACGAACTCCTCTCAACATAGCAAATGTCCTTCGAGAACTCCCCCTACAAAGGGAACAACTTTCCAGATACATACGACGACAATCACATCATCCTTCCCACATACATGAAAGGGGGGGATGGCTGAATATCATCGGCATCTCAAACTCCATGTGCGCATGAGCCACCAGGCTCATCACTAACCACACACCTATAGGCGAATATAGGGCAAGATTCTTCCCCAACGAAGTTAACTCATGTGCATACAACGACAACCAACTCGAAACATGGCAGCACATTCTACGCGAGTGTCTACTCTACATGGGATACTATCATGTCGGATACATCCTTAGCAAGGTAGTCAACTTCCTTCAAAACAATTCACGAGCGTTCTACTTCTTAGAAAATATCAAGTAGTCTACGAGCCTCTCAAGTGACACACGTCTCCCAATTCCTTTCTTCCCCTATCTTATTCCTAATTTCTTCTGCCCTTTATAGTGTATTGAAGTAGCTTATTTAAGTAGACACGTCTACCACGGACTGCGATCGAGCACCGTGTAGTAGATGGTTGACCGAAAAAAAAGATCATTTGATCAACATTCTATAAAATGTAACAGATTCATAGATAAGTACAAGAGATGATCAGGGTTCAGATAGAAACTTGTCTCAACTATCATTTATCTCTAACTACCATCATAAAATGATATATCTCATCAATATCTCATCATCAGGATATGAAACTCCGATGTAGTTTTAGTATTCGCTGCATGATATGGGTGGGTTGGAGACCCACTCGGTCGTCTGCCCCGATCAGGTAATAGAGATTGACGTTCTTTTTTTTGGCCAGCAATTGTATACGTACACAGTCCCCGGTAGTTTACCGACTACTTCATAAACATAAAAGGCAAACAGGAATGAAGTCGCAAGATGAAGAAGGCATTAGAGCTAGCTTTGGCGCCTGGGAGGGACCTTTGGGTCGTAGAAACCTAGTTTGTGTGATTGTGCTTAGTAGTGATAGGTTTTTCCTTGTATACAGCACGTTCAGGGGGTTCCCTGGTTGGAAACGCGACGGCGATCGGGTTGGAAGTAAGGAACTGAATGAGGTTTTTGAGGGATGGGACTTGGCTTGGGATGCGGTCCTTGGTGTACCTAGGGCACTCCCTGAGGATGTGCATTCTGGTTTCTAGGTCCATCCCACGGAATGGGCAGGCGGTGGGTTCGTTCGGGAAGAATCTCGCTCTGTACTCTCCTATGGGAACGTGCCCGAGGATAGTCCTTGATGCTCTGGCACACAGGGTGACAGATAGAGATTGACGTTCATTCTTCAGATAATCGGGGATAGTCGGTATAGTGTGGATACCTCACGCCACGTGAAAAACGTGGAAGGTTTCACTTGACATCAGATTGCCCGTCGTGTGACTAGGTTAACTCAAAAATGGCATTTTCACCACGCTGACTTTTGATAGAACCGTGCTAGCCCTCGTGCTGATGTTCACACACCCTGCAGACCATTTATCTTACTATACCACGCCCTGATATCTAACAATCGCCCTAGAGGTTGGGTGAATGAGGCCTTTGGTCCAGATAATGTACCCGGTTCACTCACAATGTCCTTGCCAGTCGTAGCAATGCTGCGCTGAGCGATGAAGGTTTTGCTCTACGTAGCTAGTTAATTTAGTCTGCCCCTTTATGCCAGTAATATACCTACCTCATTTATAGTGCTAATAGGTGCCACCTGAAAATCATTAACTTCAAGGGTTGTACCATGCTCATCAAGGACATGTCCTCTCGTAAACGGACGTAGATTTAACCTGTAGAGCGAGTATCAGGAAAGTGGCGATCAGAGTGGCGCATTTACATACGTGGCTAACATCGAAGCAGCGTATACTTTGGATACCTAGAGTAGATAGACCCAACTATTGAGGAATCAGAACTACTTACAATTTGAGATGATTTGATAAATTGCCAAGAATATAAGGTTGTCCTCCAACTCAGACTATAGGAAGCGTTAACGTATCGGCTTGCGACGCGTGTATAAGTGACTTACAGTCATTACGACAACAAAATCAGTCAGACTGAGAATAGGCAATGAGTTTCGAGTATACTGAGTGGCACTCAGTCACTAACCTCGTCAAGATTCCAATGTTAACAGACCAGAAAATGAGCTTATTGATGATCTTGTCCGTCCTGGTGGTAAGTAAGGCTTGCAGCCTGTGGACGACTATAAGATATATACCTCAAGACTCCGGATCGGCCACGATTGAGGAAATAACCCAAAGAAATGGCAATCAGGAGATCGGTAGCGACGCCAAAAACGAGCGCCACAGTTGATGTAATCTGTCCAGAGATATAAATGAGCAATAGTTCATGAGGATGTTCCGGGAGCTACTTGAATTGAGTGAGGAAACTTGGAGTAGTGCCCAGCAGCAAAGCTACGCTCAAAAGTGAGTTTATGTAGTATGCCATGCAGAAATATCGTGCACCTCTGGCCAACCACAACTTGGGAGGATGAGAATGAGAAGTATAAAATGTCTAAACATATAGTGAACATACCCCACGTCATGCCTGCAGAAGGGACGATAAGGATAATGGCATTTGTTCCGAGATCATAATACTTACCTGAATGGGCCAAGGCAAACCCAATCTAATAGAGCTAGGTCAAGGTTGTCCCTGAAAAAAAAGAGGACAACTCACGATTATTATAGGGACAGATTTCTTCCGTCCGCTGACTGGGCATAACGTCAATACATAAAATCCAGCTTGTCAAGCCAAAGCGACTCACATAGATATACCCGCCATGCAAAGAATAAGTGAACGATGAAGATAAGAATTGCCTGAGCCATAAACATTCAACCATGACCTTGATGGTACAAGGGCTCACTGTGATAGCCAAGGTCATCTGCCAAGAAAGTCATTGACACGGGTGCAGCATTAAAAACCTGTTGTTCACTTACGGTGGCACTCCTGTCAAAGAGGCAGCAAATGAACAAACTTATGAACAAGGTGGACGTGATCATCAGCTCGTACCATGCGGTAATATCCAATCCAGGTATGTTATTGAAGTTTTGGACCAGATAGAAGTAAACTGCATGACACTCAAAGATCGCATGCAATACCTCTAGAAGCCTAACAAGGGATGTCTATGAAGGCTCTGAGGACATACAACAAACATACCAGACGCCCGCGACCTAAAAGACATATGAGACGTGGAGGGTATCACAAACCACAGATTCACGTACTAGTATCTTAAGAAATGCATTGTCTTTTGGGTAGTGTTGATAGTAGTACCAAGTTTGTAGGGTGTTCGCCCCAAAGAGACTATCCCGCAAAAGCTAGTGAGAACAGGCGAATTGAGAGAGAAAATGGACGATCACCAGACAGAGAACAAAACACCTATGAGCAAAGCACCAACAGTAGGGCCAACAATAGATTGGATATCTGGCACTTCTGCTTGGGACATTGGGTGCTTGCAAGAGCCGTTGCCATCGAAGCGAATGGATGTTTTAAACAAACTACGGAACTACATTCCATGTCACAGTTTCCTAATCTGGCTGTGTTGACCGACTTCCCGTAAGAGAGATTTCTCGGAACTATTCTCTCTTTGAATTAGATAGATCAGAGTGAGATATCATCTCCATTACAGATCAAGATCACACACTATATACAGATACTATCTTTCAACCACACTTGATACTCAGCAAAACAGTGATGAACTAATCAATAAGGTAAACGTTTGGAATTGGTCTTGGACAACACAATTCTGGACCTTCATAGAACATACATTGCTCTAGAGCCTATCTAATAATCCTTAACAATTACTGACTCAATAAAATATAATTTATGTTAAATAATCCATCATTTGATACGCGTACAGTAGTTTATCTCATTTATCTTTTGTCTCTGTTTTATTCATTGTCACACTACATTCTTCCCCTGTATATAAAGGCCCACTCTCTATGAATGGATATAAGTCGCTTTCCGCCTCTTACTACTATGAGCTCTACTGTGACATTCACTAGGTGAGTCGGCTAGTGCACTTCACCGCTTCGCGATGCTCGCTGGCATTATTTGCACGATTTACATGGCTCATACCTTTCCGTAGACGTAGAGAGGATCATTTTCTCGTTATAATGATGGTATGAGTACTTAGTTCTATCGATTATTTTAACACCATTTTATCTACAAACCTCGCTTGTTTCTATTACAAATTATAAAGAATTCATCCCATCTGACTTTGAATGGCTTTATCAAATTTTTATCTTGTGATTGTGCAACAAGTTTTCAATTACTGCCACTTCCCAACATGACTCACTGTTCACAAAAAGTATTCGAAATGTTGGAGATATGACTGTATATGCATTTACAGTGCGGAAAAATCTGCAAGAGATGCTGGCTGAGACTCCTGAAAGAGATAGGTAGCACGGCCGAGGGCTGAACGGAGCTTGTCAGCGAATGACATTACATGGTCCTCCCCAATCATAGTATAGTGTTCCCCATCAACATCGACAAGTTCAAATGTTGATTGAGTATAAAATTCCCATTTGGCAAGTCGCTGGTATTTATACTCCTCAGGGGTACCAAGCGAAGGAAGAGGGATCGCACAGAAAACTGTAGTCAGTGCGGATGCAATGGAACCCACGGTGACATAGGTACGTCCAGTCAAGGTCACCCGGTATGCCACATGTACCCACCGCCTGAAGTCATCCGTGTCCAACTGAAGCTCGGACAGCCGTTTTTGATCGGACAAAGAGAAGAGATGGTGGATGATGTTGCGAGACAATTTCTCCGGTGGCTCAGTATCTGCGCCACGCAGCTCAGGAAATTTTCTGATGACATTTTCTTTGACTTCATCAAAATCAGGAATCCGAATGAGCCCAAGAAACATGAGAAGGTTTATGAGAACTTCGATCCAAACAAGTTCCTCCATTCGGAATCGGATTTCAGGTGGTAGATTGAAGATACCTGTCCAGGCAACGCATCTTCTACGAGCTTCCAGCTTTTTGGTGATCTCATAGGCCACAGCACCTCCAAAACTGTAGCCTCCAATAAAGTAAGGCCCGCTGGGAAACGCATTGAGGATGTGAACAATATAGCAGTCAACCATCTCCTCAAATGACTCAAACGGATTGTTCTCGTCGTCGAATCCACGGGCGCGTAAGGCATAGATAGGCCGATCGTCCTCTAGAACCTGAGCCAGCTTCATAAAAATAAGAATCTCGCCAACACCTGGATGAACCAAGAAAAGTGGTGGTTTAGACCCACGAGGGTTCAAGAGGACGAGCGGGTCATAGGCGGCGTCGTCACGTTCATCATTGACGATGATCGTATCAATGAAGGATGCAAGCTGATTGATTTCGGGCCGGCGCAGCATTTCGATGGTGGGTAAATCGGCAATGTCCAAGCGATCCTGAAGGATTTGCCTAAGTTGTATGAGATGCATAGACGATGCACCTAGATCAAAAAGGCTCGTGTCGCGCTTGAGTTTTGAAGGTGTCATGTCGAAGAGTTGAGAGATGACTTCAATGATGACCTCTTCGGTGTGGCTCAGCTGCTCTGTGAGGTTGAGAGCTTCGTCTTCTTTCAGCTTCTTTTCAATGTCTTGATAAGTGCCCTTGATATATGCTACCACAAGGAAGGAACGTGATACCTTCCCGAGGGCTGTCTTCCTAAAAGCAGATCTGGGCAAAGGGAGTACGATGTGGGGAGACTTAGAGCAGAACAAAACACTTGAGCGCTTTATGGCACGGTTGGTATCTAGAATCCTCTGGAGTTCACGATCGGCAAGTTCATCCTCAACTGCAAGCGTATGTTGATAAAAGATAGCGTATGTTTCCGTATCAGCGTCCGCTAGACGCATTGGACAAACGTAAATGTAGGATTTTGTGATGCCGTCTATCTGCAAGTTTTCGATGAAGTGTTCGACGTCGACTGTAGGATATTTAACACCATTAATGTTGATACAATCTTTGTCGCGCCCCATGAGGTATAGATTCCCATCCTTATCGATCATACCAGTGTCACCAGTGATAAACCACCCTTCGCAGAAGGACTCTGCCGTTGCTTTCGGATCATTATGATACTCATGAAACACGGTTGGGCCAGTGATCTGCAGCTGACCCTCTGTCAGGAATGGACTTGGCAAGCCGGTGACATGGTCTATCACTCGGATGGCAACACCGTCGCAACAAGTTCCAAGTGAAAGGTATTTGAAAGAAAACTGAACAGGATCAGTCAATATATCGCGCGTATCGTAGATACAACCAGCCTGGACACGTGTAAATGTTAACTTCGTTCAAGGAATCTCTTACTTACGCAGGTTTCTGTCATCCCAAAGCCCGCACGTAAAACATCTCTTGGGGCTCCAAATCGCGCGAGTATGTTGGCGAATTCCACGGCAGTTCTCACAGGCACAGCTTCACCTCCGGAGATAAAAGCCCTTATGGAAGATAAGTCAAGTGTACTGGTGAGTAGAGATACAAAATCGCGAATGATTTGGGAAATCAAGAAATTGGGACTAAAGGTATAGGTGATGCTATATTTGCTTGTCCATTTTAGGAGATTGATGGGTGTCTTGATGATTGCAATTGGAGCCACGTGATATTGCCTGTTTCATGTCAGCTACAAAGATAACCCAAGGAGCAAATACTTACCATGCATCAGCCATGAGAGCTTGCAAATGTACTTCAGACACACAAGCAACATGGTCAAAGGCAATCCAGTTCAGGAAGCGAGAGGAATGAGTCGACACGTGGTGTTTTATTTTGCCTTGGACAGCAGACAAGAAATTCGAGTGTCGTAATCCGACAGCTTTGGAATTTCCTGTTGATCCTGAGGTCAGCATGAAGCAAACAATGTCGTTGCACTGGGGACGGAATTTGGGGTATATGAATGGTTGTGTAGTGCTTTGAACGAGTGCAAGGGATTTAAGGCTCGTCCAAGACCTAGTCTCGAAAGAAGGAACAAGACTTTGAACAGTTGCTATGACATCGTCTTTTCCAACAAAAACAGGCTTGCCGAAGAGGGCTAGGAGATGGCCAAGGAACAGCTTCCGTTGACTTTCCTCGGGGTGGAGAGTTGGAATTGGACAAACTGGAATTCCAGCTGAACGAATGGTTATGGTAAGTCTGTGCTTTTCGTATCTAAGAATGTCCTTACCAAATATACAGGCCCAGAAGAGAAGTATGTGATCGTAATGATAGTCAAAGCTGGCGATGACAACATTAATCCCGTTAGGTTCGATTCCTGAAATCAAGAGGCTTCTGGCATAGTCTTGAGCATCCCGATAGAGGGAAGTGTATGTAGTGGTGAAGGCAATGAATCCATCATTATCAAGGAAAGATATGCCGGCGGTGGAGGAGAGGCTACGCTCCAGTAATAGGTCGGGTAAAGTACACGGTAGTGAAAAGTTTTTCATCCTATATGGATGGAGTTCTCACTTGCAACCAGAGCCGCGCAAAAGTACTCCATATTTTAAAGGAACAGAAATTAAGAAGGAGTGTCTCCATTCGGAGAGGCATTAATGCTTTCCTGCAAAATCTACTTACTGCAACTTTCGCATCACGCTCAGGCATACTTACAAGACACTGACATGAATGATGCATGTCAGAACGTCAACTAGAAATAGACATATAATATATTCAAATTCAAGTGTTTTGAAACATAAAAATCAGTATGGTGGGCTTTTGCTAAGAAAAAGCTGATTTAACTCAAAGAGTGGCATGGATGGTTGATCCGCTCTCTTCCCGATAAACAACAATCAATCTTCTTTGTCGGCAGTGAAGCTCACAAAGAGACATTGCTAGAGTTTGACCAAATCCCACTAAGACCTGATCAGGTGTGATCCCACCTCCCCTAGTCATACGATTCTCATCGAAGCTCCAGATAGTGCTAATATTGAATACACAGTAGACTCAGTTGCCAACCAGGACAATGATCTAAAATTTTTTTGATTGATGTTGAAAGCACAACTGATGTTAGCCGAACTGATGGGGTTCTACCAAGTCATACAAAGACAGTTTCCACTAGCCAAACGTCCATCTGTACCCGGACCCGCAGTTATGTCTACCCCCCCATCAAAACATGGTTCACCCTGATGTGAAAGGAAGGGCAAGCAACAGAGGTATACCGCACACATGATGCCCTTCGCCAATCTACAACAATTGACTCTTCCTCTACTCCTATCAATGATCATCCCCGGCTCGACCCCTCAAAAATTCATTCTATCACCACCCAGCCCAACTTCATTCTCTCCGAACTTTTTCGCTCTCTCAATCAACTACAATTATGAATGATATCACGTATTTGACCCAATAACTCATCCTCACCCAACGATGAACACCGTGTCAAATCTAATATTCACTCTTATATTGCTTCTCGGAAAAATGTCGAGTTTATCGCTGATCACGCTCTGACTGTACCTACCCTTAAATTATGAGACAACTTTTTGGAGATAACAAACCAAAGATCAAATTCGAAGGCCTTGGAATTGTAGATGTGCCTTTTTTTGCTAAGAGAATTCTAATACAATCTCCTAGTATTTTTCAAAATGAGTAAATCCTCCCACTAATTCACAACTCTATCCTGCAAGGTAAGAATCGGCATCCTGGGCTTTAGACACCAGCAGTGTCTTCTGTCAACCTTTGCTGAATGTTGCTGAACTGTATAGAATGGATGAAACCATCTCTGACCCCTAGAATTAAATCATCCTTCCTGTCCCAGGGTGTTCAGAACAATCTGTCATGGAGTGACAAGAGATCAAAAAAATCATGGTCCCTATAACTCCCATCATTCTTGGTTAAACTAAAAACGACGTCAGCCATCTTTTTGACATCATTTGTTACGAAAAAATGTCCCAGTCGGCCACTGTGTTCCAACACTTTGGTATGCAACAAATGGTCTACTGTTCTCACCCTGTCTAGTTAAAACAGGTACACTTAGTTGTCCAGCATTGGGAATTTATTCTGATCTTCGCATTAGTTCAAATTCTCCTTTAGACGCAGGTCATTCAACGGCTCAGACCTCAATAATGTCCTCGACTAGCAATGCAGCTCCTTTGTCCAATGTGGCCCAGATCCCTTTACCTCCTGGTATGGATCTGGCCGAATTTCAAGACTTTCAAGCTCATATGAGTGAGTATTCATTTGCTTGGCCTATCAGCAGTGGGTGACAATACCTCCAGTCGGGATCGCCATCACTACATCTGCTGCGTTTGGTATTGTTGTGTGGGACTAGTAAGCAGCCTAAACTATATCCATGGACTAGGCCGACCGTCCCCATTTACAGTTTTATCCAACTACCAGACGAGTTCTCTCTATATCAATCCAAAGACAGAAACATCTGGAAATCTCCTTCAACTTGGTGGTTGGTACCCTTCTTGGTGACGCAAAGCCAAAACTCAATCATTAGAAAGGTTCATCATATTACGGTATTCCGGCATCGTCGCAACGTTGCCCTCATTATTCTTTACAGTCGTCCAGACAGAATTCTGTCAAGTTGCTGTATCGATCAGCTCAGTTGGTGCCGTGTTGACAACTGCGTCTTCCGGCGCGATCTTCGGGTACCGAGTACGAGCACTCTGGAATGGTTCCATCCTCGTCAGTGCAGTCATCGGGCTGTTTTACGTGATCATGATTGCATGTTGGGTAAGTGGTGATCAAAAGCAGCTCTCTGAGTGGAGTCTATGTCTGACGAACATCCCCCAGATAACTGTATCAACGCAGTTTCGTGGGGATACAGGTCCACATACATCGATCCTATCAAATTGCCAACTCCATCCAGAAGCCCCATGGTCTCCAATGAGCTATGCTTCATCCGTTGCGTTTGATACTTGCGTCTTTATCCTCACAGTGGCCAAATTCCGGGGCAACTTTGACGCATTCAAATCGAAAGTCAGTCGCCAAGTCTACAATGACGGTCTTCTCTATTTTTTCCTCCAAACTGCCACGAATATTGTAGTACTTTCTATCCAAACGCAGCAACACTCCAGCTTTAATCTCATCAAACCTGCTACAGTTCCTTTCTCCACCTTGATGACGGTCACAATGGGGACGCGCGTATTCCTTAACCTCAGATTATTCAACAGACGTCAAGAACAGCTCAACACTGCTTCGCTTTCAGTGCAAGCTCAGTATTCAAATAACTTAGCGTCCGGGCGCCCATCTAATACTCACAGTTCTCAAGACAAAAACAGAATCAATGATTTCATCGTATAGCATCTGTCTCTACCCCTCAAATGTCTGCTGTAAAAAAATCTTATACTATGTATTCTATTGTAGAAGTATTTCGTGGATGCAATGGTGATTGGACTCGTGGCCAGAGGTCCCAAAGAGACTGAGTCTCAAATTTCCAGCCAGCACGAGTCACAATACCGACAAGCTCCCTTACAGTGCCTATCAGCACATACAGGTACACTCTACTTCAATTTACAAAACCACAGAAAATACTCCACCACCAACTGATTTGGAGCAACTTCTAAAGACGGCCCCTGTAGCTCGGGTGCAGTCAGTAGTGTACAGCTATGTATCTCTCCCACTGCACTTATTTGCTTATTTCGGTATAAATACAGAATGCTCTCTCTCTCTCATATAGTCAGATGATAGATCACATGAACATCACAAGCATAGCATTTGTATGTATCATCGGAAATAGACATAGACAATCTACAACTTCAGGCCTCCTGCAGAGCACGGTATAGGAGGACTACACAGATGTTTAAATCCTCCCATGTGATATATGAAGAATGGAATAGATAAAGGAGAGCAATGGAGATTAGTGTTAGATGTTTGCTAGAGTATGCACGACCATGAGGAAGCTCCTCTGGGTGATAAAAGGAAAAAGATGTTCTCTTTATTTTTTGTAGGCTTTTCTACTATCTATTTACCAGAAAATCATTCAGATAGTTGATTTTGCTACTCTGTCTACTGAATCTGTCTATTGTATACTATTTCATGTTAAATATTTATTTATTTTGTATTACATAAGTATAAGCAGCTGAGCTTTTAACGAAATCATACATGGCCGAAAGATCAGGAAGGGTTCCCAAGTCCAAGTTTGATAAGTTCGCGGAGTACAAGCTTGCTAGGGAGGGCGGAACGCGTGTTTTCGAGGCAAGTAGCCCGTCAAGGCGTGTTTATCAGTAGTTGAGAACCGTCCCAGGAAGAAGACACCAAAATCTACGACGAGGTCACTGAGGATCAATATCAGAGTATTGTCAGAGGAAGATTACAGAAAGATGATTTCGTGGTCGATGATGGAGTTGAGGGTTACATGGACAACGGCATGGATGATTGGATGGATGGTAACGAAGAAGCATCGGAGGAGGAGACCCGGACTAACAAAAAGAGTACGTATTTCCGTGACTGCTAGACCTGTTTGCTAACAAGGATCAGCGAAAAGAAAAGTACAGAAGGCTTCTGCAGGAGCCAAGGCACGTTCGAAACCACCTCCAGCCCTTCCAAGCATCAATGCATACCGACCTGTAGTGTCCACAGAACAAGAGAATGACTTCATGTCATCTCTTCTAGGCGAACTAGATGGAGCGCCAATTCAATGTGATGTTCTCAAGTCTAGGAAGCGGAAATCTGTGCCTGATCATCTCTCCGACTCCTCCTCGTCTACAACTTCAAGGATTCAAACTTACAGGAAGAGTTCTTACACAGACCCCTCTTCTGGTGGTCCAGCCAAAGATATTCTTATACCAAGCAGTGACGGTTTCAACTCGAAGAAGAGGATGAAAGTGGATGATGGCAGTGTAACACCGACTACAGAACAATTGGCTCATCTGGATGTCCATGGTAGCTCTGACATCGACTCCTCGTTTGATGATGACATAGGATTGAACGAACCGATGGATGTTGACGGTTTGAACATTGAACCTATTGTCAAAAAAGAGCCCCAACCTGTGTCTCTAAAGCCTACGACTTCAATTGACAAGTCCGCTTCCGCAAAGCCAGCCAAGACCGAAGAGGACGTCAAGCCTGCGTGGCTTTCAGTCTACGACACTCTTAAAGTTGAGTCGAAAGAAATCCCTGGGACCACCACTTCCTTATCCAATCTGCCGGATGTCTCTGCCCTAGAAGAGGATGGCTCCTACAGATTCTTCTGGTTAGACTATCTGGAGCTTGAAGGGAAGATATATTTTATTGGCAAGTTCAAAGACAAGAAAAGTGGAACGTGGATGTCCTGCTGTGTCACCGTTGAGGGCGTGCAACGCAACCTCTTTTGCCTACCACGAGAGAAGCGAGTTGAACAAGATGAAGACGGTGACTTCTATGATACAGATATCATTCCGAGTCTGCAAGATGTTTATGCAGATTTCGAGCTGATCCGGAAACAGATGGGTATCAAATCATGGAGGGCAAAATTCGTGAAACGGAAATATGCATTTGGAGAGAAAGATGTACCACGCGCGGAGACTCAGTGGTTGAAAGTCGTGTATGGTTTCAATGGTAACGAATTCCCTTTCTCAGTCTGCCTGGATGTTCATAGCAATCCCAGAGCCACAAATTCCGGACAAGGCAGAGAGTCCGAACATTGCTCGAATTTTCGGGACTGGAACCAATGCCTTCGAACTCCTGGTACTGAAACGAAAGATCATGGGTCCTTGCTGGTTGGAGATCAAGAACCCAGTTGTCGACAATAAAGGAGTAAGTAATAAACTTCTCACATCAGACCGGCTGATTTCACTTCGATTTCATGTCGACCTAGGTTTCTTGGTGCAAACTCGAAGTGACTGCTCTGGACCCCAAAAGTATCAACCCAATCTCAGAGTCTGACCCTAGCCTACCGAAGGATATGCCGCCATTGACTGTAATGAGCTTGAGTGTTCGTTCGATCGTCAATCATCACGACAATAAACAAGAGATTGTCTGTACGACAAGTCGGACATGGCAAAATCGTGGGTCTGATATAATATCTATCCCTTGTTGATATTCACTTACCTTAACTCAGTGCAAATTGACGATCCAACCCCACCTGACAAGCTCCCTTGTCGTGTTCAGACGTTTGTCAGGCCATTGAATAGATTTCCTCCAAACTTTGAGGCTCGCGCGCGAGCCAATGGTAATGGTGTCATATCTGCTGTTGCAAACGAGACGATGGTCCTCAATGAACTCATACGTGAGTAGACACCCTCTGATCTCCCCAAGATCGAATCACATCTTTGTAGGGGAGGTATACAAAATGGACCCCGATGTAATCATTGGGCACGAATTTCTTGGTGTCTCCTTGGACATCTTGCTTCATCGGATGAAATTTCTTAAAGTCAACCACTGGTCGCGGCTCGGCCGGTTCCGGAGGTCGAAATGGCCAAATATCGGTAGACAAGGCAGCAATCTACGGTTCCTCAATGGCCGCATGCTGTGTGATCTGGCTAGCGACGGTGCAAAGGTTAGTTGGATCTGTCATTATTCATGAACATAATTTGAGTGACGCCTAATCCGTAGAGTATGATCATATCTACGACGTGGTCACTCACCGAGATGTGTCGGACTCATCTGAACTTCGAGCGATTGGATATAGATTCCGACGATACTGCCAGCTATCTTGATGGTAGTCTTAGTACTCCGAACAGGATGTTGGAATTTGTGCAGCATTGCGAGCTCGATGCACATTACCAGATGGCTATTGCTGCCAAAGTACAGATCTTACCACTGACAAAACAGTTGACAAACTTGGCCGGAAATGCGTGGTATGTTCCTTCGTTTCCATTGGCTGATGCGTGCTCATGATGGACTCAGGAGTAAGACCCTAAATGGAGGTCGCGCCGAGCGAAATGAATACATCCTACTACACGAATTCCACCGTCTCAAATATATCGTCCCAGATAAGCAATACGGCAAGAAAGCAGTATCTGTAAGCAAACAGGAGGATGGAGACCCTGACGCACCGAAGACAAAAGGAAAGAGGGATAAGTATAAAGGTGGTCTCGTCTTCGAGCCAAAACGTGGATTGTGGGATAAGTTCATCCTTGTTATGGATTTCAATTCGCTATACCCTAGCATCATCCAGGAATATAACATCGATTTCACTACGGTCGGGCAGTTGGAGGCTGAAGAGGTTTGTAAACTCGAAACAACTACTTAGCTCCTATCTTTGACCGGATTTCCTCAGGATGGAGAAGAACATATACCGGATCCACCCCCATTAGAGACGCCTCAAGGTGTTCTCCCTCGACTTATTGCTACTCTCGTCCAACGACGTCGTCAAGTAAAGTCTCTGATGAAGGACAAGACTGTGTCGCATGGCAAACTACTTCAATACGACATTAAACAGCAAGCGTTAAAACTGACTGCTAACAGTATGTATGGTTGTCTGGGCTTCGAGTATTCAAGGTTCTACGCACGGCCATTGGCTGCTCTGACGACCTACAAGGGCCGTGAGATTCTGACACACACGAGGGAGCTGGCAGAGAGCTTGAATCTAGATGTAAGCGTCCACCCCTCGGAGGAACGAACGAATTAACGGGTAACGACTGTAGGTTGTCTATGGTGATACCGACTCCGTCTTCGTCAATTCGGGTGTGACCGAGCTCTCAGAAGCCCTCAAGATATCAACCATACTCAAGAAGGCTGTCAATGATCGCTATAAGCTCCTTGAAATTGACCTTGATAGCATTTTCCAGAGATTACTGCTGTTGCAAAAGAAAAAGTATGCCGCATTGGTTGTAGAAGATGGCGGGCGGACGAAGACGGAGGTGAAAGGCCTGGATATGAAACGTCGAGAGTACTGTGTTCTGTCAAAGAATGTTTCTCAGTAAGTTACTTATTACAAGAAGAGCAGATAGGTTTGACGTCTAAGCAGATATGTTCTTGAACGGATTCTCTCCGGTGAACCAACAGAGGTCGTTGTAGAGAACATCCATGAGTATCTGAGAGCCATCGGGGATAATGTACGGAATGGATCGACAAAGCTCGACGAGTTTATCATCTTCAAGGTTGGAGTAGTCTTAGTTTCCAACTCATTTTATGTAACACGTTCGTACAGCGATTGGGAAAAAACCCCGAAGACTATCCCGACGCAAAAAGTCAGCCACATGTGCAAGTCGCACTTCGTATGAAAACCAAGGGTGCGAGTGCACGTGCTGGAGACGTTATCCCATATGTCTTCTGTCTCAAGGATGGGGAGGATAGTTCTAAGACTGCTCAAGCTGATCGAGCTAAGCATCCCGATGAGGTCAAGAGAGCTGCGGATGAGGTTAAAATAGGTGAAGTCACATTAGCGATAGTCCAATTGTTACAAAGCTGAAAATTGGTTCAGATCATGACTTTTATCTGTCACAGCAAGTTTTACCGCCTATTGAGCGTCTTTGCGAACCTATTGAAGG